>JAEEGH010002336.1_pt1 | contig 51520 bp, 53 predicted proteins | sample 9134181 | NCBI WGS metagenome assembly JAEEGH01 (sample SAMN16246544, study PRJNA631951) | gut metagenome | biome: gut microbiome; feature: rumen; material: DP-attached | host: Bos | place: Iran: Karaj | collected 2018-10
GTATCTTTGCACGCGATTGCGTGCGATTAAGGTTTACTCATTAACACCTCAAATAAAAACAATATGAAGACAAACAGACTTCTTATGACTATGCTTGCAACAGCTATGCTGTCGCTTGCGACGTCGGCACAGACAATTACTGGAAAGTATGACATTCCGAAGGTGCCAGAGTGGGCACGGAATGCCGTGTTCTATCAGATCTATCCGCAGACGTTCTGCGACAGCGACGGTGACGGTATCGGCGACCTGAAGGGCATTATCAGCAAGCTTGACTACGTGAAGAGCCTCGGTGTGGATGCCATCTGGTTCAACCCGTTCTTTGACTCTCCTTTCAACGATGCGGGCTACGACATCCGCGACTACTACAAGATTGCGCCACGCTACGGCACCAATGAAGATGCGAAACGGCTCTTCGAGGAGGCCCACAAACGGGGTATGCACGTCATCTTCGACTACGTGATCAGCTATACCGCCATCGACCATCCCTGGTTTGTGGCCTCTCAGAAGCAGGAGAAGAACAAATACTCCAACTACTACATCTGGACAGAGACCAACTGGGTGGATCCCCCACAGGAGTTCGCAGGTCAGTTCGTGAAGGGCTACGGTCAGCGCAACGGCCAGTTCATGCGTAATTTCTACTGGTGCCAGCCTGCACTGAACTTCGGTTTCGCCAACCCTGATCCTGATCAGAAATGGCAGCTGCCCACCAATCACCCAGATGTGATGGCCATGCGCGAAGACTTGAAGAACGTGCTGCGCTTCTGGATGGATATGGGTGCCGACGGTTTCCGTGCCGATATGGCAGGCGCTCTGGTGAAGACTCGACGCATCAGGGGCAACGAGCAGTTTTTCAACACCAACGAGAATGAGACGAAACTCTTTTGGCGCGAGATACGGCGACTGTTGGAGAAGGAGTACCCGCAGGGATTCATGGTCGCAGAGTGGTCGTACCCATCGGATGCGCTCGACAACTGTTTCCATGTGGACTTCTTCCACTGGTTCAAGGGCTACAACGACCTGTTCCAGAAGGAGAGCTGGCGCATTTTGAACGGCGTAAGTGAAGGCCACAGCTATTTCGACGCAGAGGGCAAGGGCGATGTCCGCGAATTCCTCCGCAGCTATATGGATCAGTATCAGAAGACCGTAGGCAAGGGCTATATCAGTCTGCCGATGGGTAACCACGACAACGCCCGCTTAGGCAATAAACGCACGGACAAGGAACTGGAGATCGTTTATGCCTTCGGCTTCACCATGCCCGGCGTGCCTTTCTTATATTATGGCAACGAGATTGGCATGCGCCAGCTGCCGACAAGTTGGCCGCAGGTAGAGGGAGCCTACCAGCCCCGCAACGGTGCCCGCACGCCGATGCAGTGGAGTCAGGACAAGAACCTTGGATTCTCTACAGGCGACGCCAGCAAACTCTATCTGCCCGTCGACCCCTCGCCCGATGCGCCCAACGTCGCTACACAGGAGAAGAATCCCAACTCGCTGCTCAATAAGACGCGCCGTCTCATCGCCCTGCATCACAGCGAGCCCGCCCTGGCCAACTATGCTGAGTTCGTGCCACTCTATCCTTCAGCAGAGGGACAAGACCCTTACCCCTTCGTCTACGCACGTGCTGCTGGCAACGAGGTGGTGCTGGTGATGCTCAATCCACGTGCCGAAGCCTCCGACGCCACGTTCCCCATCAGCATCGCCTTCAAGCGCACAAAACTCCTCGCAGGTGATCGTTTCCCCATTACTCGCAACAAAAAGACGGGCAACGTTACCATCAGCATGCCCGCCACAGGCTATGCCATTGTGAAATTGGAGTGATACCACAATATAATCTGCGAAATCGGCTCTTTTCACGCAACTTTTTTGATGGAATGCACGATAATTCGCAGATTATTCGTACCTTTGCGGCAAAGAAAACAACGAACAACGAAGATATGATAGTCTGCATAGCAGAGAAACCGAGTGTGGCGCGGGATATTGCACGTATCATCGGTGCCACCAGTTCGCACGACGGATATATGGAAGGCAACGGCTATCAGGTGACGTGGACCTTCGGTCATCTGTGTACCCTGAAGGAGCCTGGCGACTATACACCGGCCTGGAAGACATGGGCCCTCACACAACTGCCGATGGTGCCCCAGCGCTTCGGCATCAAGCTCATCGACGACAACGGCATCAAGAAGCAGTTTGCCACCATCGAACGCCTGATGCAGGCTGCCGACGGCATCGTGAACTGCGGTGACGCGGGTCAGGAGGGTGAACTGATCCAGCGGTGGGTGATGCAGAAGGCGCAGGCCAAGTGCCCCGTGAAGCGACTGTGGATCTCGTCGATGACCGACGAGGCCATCCGCGAGGGCTTTGCCAACCTGAAAGACCAGCAGGACTACCAGCCGCTGTATCTGGCAGGACTCTCACGCGCCATCGGCGACTGGCTCCTGGGTATGAACGCCACGCGCCTGTACACATTAAAATATGGTCAGAACCGTCAGGTGCTGTCGATAGGAAGGGTGCAGACCCCTACCCTCGCCCTGATCGTGAACCGTCAGAAGGAGATCGAGAACTTCAAGCCCGAGCCCTACTGGGTATTGGCGACCGTGTATCGCGACACCACCTTCACCGCCACGAAGGGAAAGTTCACCTCGAAGGAAGAGGGCGAGAAGGCCTTTGCCATCATTGAGGGCAAGCCGTTTACGGTGACGAAGGTAGAGAAGAAGGAGGGCAAGGAACAGCCGCCACAGCTTTACGACCTGACGTCGCTGCAGGTGGACTGCAACCGAAAATACGCCTATTCCGCCGAGATGACCCTCAACCTGATACAGGCTCTCTACGAGAAGAAACTGACCACCTATCCCCGTGTGGACACGCAATACCTGAGTGACGATATCTACCCCAAGTGTCCGCAGACGATGAACGGTCTCTATCAGGCGCAGTTTGGCGGGGTGGCACCCTATGCCGAGCTCATCAGGCCCATCGGAGGCAAGCCGCTGAAGAAATCGAAGCGCGTGTTCGACACCTCGAAGGTGACCGACCACCACGCCATCATCCCCACAGGCGTCATTCCCAGGAATCTCACGGATGCCGAGCAGAAGGTGTATGATCTTGTGGCAAGGCGATTCATCGCAGTGTTTCTGCCTGATTGCAAGTTCTCGACGACGACGGTGCTGGGAGAGGTGGAAGGAGATGACGGGGAGGCCATCGAATTCAAGGTGACTGGTAAGGAGATATTGGATCCCGGCTGGCGCGTGGTTATGCCCCCTAAGTTAGGGGGCGACAGGGGTCTGAACGAGGGAGAGTCTGACGAAGGTTCAGACCCCCAACCCCCTAACTTAGGAGGCTCAAATGCTGAGGAGCGCACGCTGCCCACCTTCGTAAAGGGCGAATCAGGCGACCACAAGCCTACGCTCACTGAGAAATGGACCACGCCCCCACCCTATTATAATGAGGCCTCGCTGCTGCGGGCGATGGAGACTGCGGGCAAGTTCGTGGAGGACGAGACATTAAGGGCGGCGATGAAGGAGAACGGCATCGGGCGTCCGTCGAGCCGCGCCTCGATCATCGAGACCCTCTTCAAGCGCCATTACATCAAGCGCGAACGTAAGCGCCTGATAGCTACCCCAACGGGCATAGAACTCATCGACCTCATCCGCGAGGAGCTCCTGAAAAGCTGTGAACTGACGGGTATCTGGGAAAAGAAACTCCGCGACATTGAGCATCAGAAATACGATGCCAAGCAGTTTATCGATGAACTGAAGGCGCAGGTGGCTGAAATCGTGCACGAAGTGATGGCCGACAGTTCGAACCGGCGGGTGACAGTGCTCACGGATGCAGAATTGAAGAAGGTAAAATCGCCCAAGAAACAATAAAACCGCCTCGCATATCGTTATTATAAGGTATGCGAGGTTTTTATAAGATATGCTCCATCGTCGTTTTCACTGCACTCCTGACGGGTTGTGGCGCTGATAAGGCTATCAAGAAGGCAGAGAAATTCTATGCCCTCGGCGAATACTATGATGCTGCAGCACAATACAAGAAGGCCTACGCACAGACGCCTCCCAAGGAAAAGGAGAAACGTGGTGAACTGAGTCAGAAGCTGGCCACCTGCTATCGTCGCACCAACGCTACCTCGAAGGCCATCGCCGCCTACAACAACGTGATCCGCTATAAGAAGGCCGACTCGCTGACCCACCTCTATCTGGCCCAGCAGCTGATGAAGAACGGCAGCTACAAGGATGCTGCGAAGAACTTCCAGCTGGCCATCGACACCCTCTCGAAATGCGAGAAAAACGATTATCTCAACTTGGCCAGGACGGGTCTGAAGGCCGCACGTCAGGCACCAGAGTGGAAGAAAGAAGGCTCGGCCTATACCGTGAAGCGTATGGAACTGTTCAACTCGCGACGTGCCGACTATTCACCCATGCTGGCAGGCGACGACAACGATATGCTCTATTTCACCTCCACCCGCAACGAGGCCCAGGGCGATGAATACAGCGGCATTACGGGCACCAAGGCAGCGGATATCTTCTTCTCGCAGAAGGACGACAAGGACAAATGGAGCCGGCCTCAGAGCATCGATTCAGAGCTGAACACCGACTTTGATGAAGGAGCCTGTGCGTTCTCACCCGACGGGCGTACGATGTACCTCACCCAGTGTGTCATTGATCCAGACTATCCCCGCTATGCCACCATCGTTGCCTCCAACCGTAGCGATGCCTCGTGGAGCAAGGCCACGGCGATAAAGATATCCAAGGACACATTGTCGAGCTATGCCCACCCCGCTGTCTCACCCGATGGCGAATGGCTCTATTTCGTGAGCGACATGCCTGGTGGTATGGGAGGTCTCGACATCTGGCGGTGCAGGCTCTATGGCAATAACGAGACGGGTGGTGCAGAGAATCTGGGTGCGCCTATCAACACCCCTGGCGACGAGATGTTCCCCACCTTCAGGCCTAACGGCGATCTGTATTTCTCGAGCGATGGTCATCCTGGCATGGGCGGCCTCGACATCTTCATCGCCAAGCCTCAGACATCGGAGACATCGGAGAACCCAGAGCACACGGAGCAGTCCTACAAGCTTGAGCATCCCGGCTTTCCGCTGAACTCGCAGGGCGATGATTTCGGCATGACCTTCGAGGGCATGAAGAATCAGGGGTTCTTCTCATCGAACCGTGGTGATGCGCGAGGTTTCGACCATATCTACAGTTTCTTCAATCCTGACATCATCCAGACGGTGAAGGGCTGGGTCTACGAGCAGGAAGGCTACGAGCTGCCTGCCGCCCAGGTGTATATGGTGGGCAACGACGGTACGAACCTGCGTCTGAGCGTGAGGGGTGACGGATCCTTTGAGCAGGTGATCAAGCCCAATGTCGACTATGTGCTGATGGCCACCTGCAAGGGCTATCTCAACCATCAGCAGCAGTTGCGTGTAAGCCCCGTCAAGGAATCCGAGGAATACGTGCTGCAGTTCCCGCTCTACGACATCTCTGCCCCCGTGCTGATTGAGAACATCTTCTACGACTTCGACAAGGCCACGCTGCGTCCGGAGTCATCAGTGGCTCTCGACTCGCTCGTCGACCTACTGAAGCAGAATCCGCACATCACCATCGAACTCTCTGCCCACACCGACTATAAAGGCTCAGACCAATACAACGAACGCCTGTCGCAGCAGCGTGCCGAGAGCGTGGTGCGCTATCTGATACAACATGGCATCGCCTCAGACCGTCTGACGCCGAAAGGCTATGGTGAGAGCATGCCGAAACTGATCAAGAAAAGAGTGGCTGAAAAATATCCGTTCCTCAAGGAGGGTGATAAACTGACCGAAGAATTTATCACTGCTCTCCCAGAGGAACAGCAGGAAGAGTGCAACCAGCTAAACCGCAGAACGGAGTTCAGAGTGTTGCAGACAACTTACGGTATGTTTGATAAGGCAGGACGACTAATACAAAGCCAACCAGCAGGAGAACAACCCACAGATTGATGTAATCAATTAAATATCAGAAAAATACAAGGATTATAATTGTTTAACTTAATATATTTGGAAAAAAATAATAAATGTACTAAATTTGCGCTTTGAAGGCTTATAGATGTACCACCAAATGTATCAAGTTAACGATGAAGACAACGATAGCCACAATCAATTTATATCTTAGAACTGCCAAGAAGCTGGCAGATGGGACATATGCCATTTATCTACGATGCAATTTTCATGGCATGTATGAGGTTCCCACCCATTACTCTGTACTTGAAAAGTATTGGGACAAGAAAAACCAAATAGTAAAGAAGGGATGTCCCAATTATGCCATGATTAACCAAGAGATTCTTAAACTAAAGAACAGGGCTATTAAACGTCGAGCCGATTTTATCAACAACGACTGTCCATATACCCCAAGGATGGTTCTCCAGGACTTACACATCGACTTAACAGGCAATTCAAACAAATGCGTGGACTTGATAGCGAAGTACCTCAATGAGAAATCACCCAAGAAAAATACAAGGAACAACTGGAATCACATGAAGAATCTTCTAGTTGATTATAGTAGCCAGGATGTTATTGTCAACGAAGTAAACGTTAAGTTCGTTAAAGGTTTTGCAGATTTCATGTTGAACAGGGGTATTAGCGAGAGTACATGTAACACTCTGTTAGGTAAGGTCTCTTGTCTTATGAACTATGCTGTACAAAACGGCTTAGTTGACAAGAACCCATTCAAGGAGTGGAAGTATTATAAAGTTTTTAAGAGGAAAGACAGTACGTTGTACATCCATCCCAAAAGTTTGGAGGTTATGAAAGAAATGTTCATCAATGAATGCTGTGTCATTAATGATAGTAGGTGGCACTACAAAGATGAAGACAACGTTATTGAGCGACTCACAAACCGAAGAACCGCCCTATTTGCCAAATACCTTTATCTATGCGGGGTGCTATTCAATGGTCTAGCACCAATTGACCTGTGCCAGATAAAGGCAAGGGAACTGCAAATAAAGACCATTAACGGAAACCAATATTATGCCTGGGATGGAAAAAGACAGAAAACCAATGTAGATGTTAAGGTTAGAATCAAGGTTGACATGTACTCTAACTTTATGATAAAAACAATGCAAATGTTTAGAACAGGAGAGTACCTGCTTCCTGTATTAGACGAAGCAGAGTACTATAATAGCGACCAGAAATTTCTCAGAGTCAACAAGACTCTCCACCACCTATGCCCATTACTTCGAGAATGGTTTGAGGTAGTAAACCAAGAAATAATAAAAAGAAATATTGAGAACAAATCAAGTATTCCACTAATAGACTTGAAATGCTCATACTACAGCTACCGTCATACCTATGCCATGCAGTATTTAATCAACGGAGGTAACATACTAAAACTGGCTACAAGACTTGGAAGAAGCGTAAACACAATCTCTGCATACGTTCAACATCTAAAGGAAGAGACAGACCTTATTGACGATGACGAAGAATAACAAAAGGGCTAGGTATGATTCCTAGCCCTCCATATCCCTTATAAACTCATTCTTCAATCGCTGCACAGTGGCTATGCTTACATTGGTAAGCTTCGCCGTTACACGGATGCTATAGTCCTTTTTTAAGTATATCAGCACATCTTTATACTGTTTTTCCTTCTGCTCCTTGGTCTTGACACTTCCTGGTTTCCTTCCAAGCTTTCCACCATTCCTAATATACTGTGCTCTGCCAGAATTGAGGCGGTACTTAATATTCTCCCTCTCGAATTCATTAGCCATACTTAAACAACTAATATACACTGCCATGAAGGGGTCAACACTGCCATCTTCTCGAAGCACATGGATATTCTCCTTTTGGAGATAGACATTGATGCGCTTATCGATGCAGCGTTTGATGGTCTCTAGTACTTCCCATGTCGAACGCCCCAAGCGTGACCCTTCCGAACACAGGATGCAACCTATCCCCTCATTCTCAGCAAATGCAAGGCACTCATTTAGTACTTCACGTTCAGAATTCTTCTTTGCACCGCTAATATGTTCTTCATACACCTTCACAACTTCCATCTGGGATAGCTTGGCGTATGCCTGGAGGTCTGCCACTTGTCTCGATGTGTCTTGGCGGTTAATTTGATAGCCGCTTGAACTTGTTCTACTGTAGATAACTGCTGTTTTCATATTAATCTTTGATAAAACTTTGAATATGTACTATATTTAATCTTGTCTTTTGAAGCCGAATTATTTGCTTTTTTTGATAACACTCTATTATTTGCATTTTTTGATAACATCCTTCTGGAATATGGACTGGGATAAGTACAACTTCACTATATAGAACCTCTTTTATTCTAAAAGCGGCGCTGCTTACTATCACCATATATTATATAAGGAGATGGGGATTGCTCCCCATTCACCTAGAAGACTCGAACCAGGTTAGAGGCTAAACAGCATCTGAAATCACCACGTTCTACGTCATAGTAATTGATGCAATTGGGATTCGTCTTCCTCTTGCTGCCCTTTACCTTTGCTGATATCAGATTTTCTGCCAATGTTCCCCAGGCACGTCTTAGTTCGCCTGTACTCTTCTTGATGTACTCGAAAGAAGTCACCTGGATTTTCATCTTGTCAATAAGACGCTCTGCCATAAGAGCCTTTTCGATACCAGTCTCTAGTGAACCTGTGGCAGCAGCTATAATATTAGCTCTCTCAATGGTTCTGTCACTCAGTGTTAATGTAGTCTGTACCATAACCTTGATAATTTAAATGTGAATACTTTAATTTCTTAATTCTGGTACAAAGGTATATCAATTTTATGATATATCCAAATAAATCTAGGACTTTTTATATCACGATTATGATATATTAACGAAAATATCATTGGAATGATAGATTCGTTAAAAGAAATTAAGAAACATATTAAAATTATGATAGTTCAAATATATTATTGTAACTTTGTTGGCTGAAATAATATATCCAGATTATGATACAATTAAGAATCAAAGAAGTAGCCAAAGAGCATGGCATGACGTTAACTGATGTTTTCAATAAGACTCAATATCAGTCTCTGCCATCGTTCTACCGTCAAATAAACAATCCAGAGAGGTTGAACATGAAGACCCTCATGAAGATAGCCGATGCCATTGGCTGTGAGGTCGGAGATTTCTTCAATCCCAACTATCATCTGAAATCATCGGATTCCACCCTGGTATGCCCTAACTGTGGTATGCCATTGAAAATAAAGATTGAATAGTCATTTAGGAATCAACTAGGGCCAGTTAACACTGTTGATGTAGTCCTTAATGAGAGGGCTTCCATACCATTCGTTATCGATGTACCTGCACAACTCATCCTTCACATCATCCTCAGAACCTCCAAGCAATGCTTTGTAAACAGGTATGTAAGAAGGGAAAGTCTCACAGTATTCCTTCACCTCTTCCTCAAATTCACTGGGACTGTAGCTTACGCCGTCCCTTCTGTCTAAGATTAAATCTACCAACATAAATCTTATTATTTATACTTTAACTACCTTTTGTTCACTCCATATCTTATCTACAACACTAAGCGTCTCATCAGTTGTGCCTTGCAGTTCTGAAAATACCTCACGATTGATACCATTATCAACTAAATACTGTGGACATTTCCTGGCTATCTGTCTCTTAGCCCTCTCGTTGACAATAGATTTCTCTGTGTCGTAATCTCCGAAGTGTGCTGCCTCACGATATGCTCTTCCATACCATCCCCAGCACTTGTTCCAGGATGTAATATGGTTATGCCTGTAGTGAGTTACCATATTCGCAAGCCAGAGAGCCTTGTCCTTGCCCTTGAAGGTCTCACAGAGGTATTCAGAGGCATTGAATCTTGTCCCACATAACGGGCAATAAAATGTCGTTTTCATGTAACGATAGTGGAGAATCGGGTTGTCCTTGGTGTTCTTGTCTAACTGCCAGATATGATTCTCTTTTTGTTTTTTCTGTTGTAACTTCATTATTGTTTCTTTTTTAGTAGATTAAAGATTAGGGCTGAGACTGTCACCAGGGCAATCCCAGCCCTCTAATCGAAGTGAGAAATCAAATGCATCCAGAAATATCAAGTATAGATGCTTATCTTAGCCACTCATATTTCTGCTTGATGGCATCGTTGAACCACTATTATCTTCACCTATAACCACCTTCAAGTTTGATATACTTTGGTTGAAAGGAGGGAGCTTCCGTTGCTGTATTAGAAAGACCTAACCGTTTATATACAAGATTAGCTCCACTCTGCAATATAGGAATGATTCCTTCGTCAACGTTAGTCATATCGAAGCTTAATTGAAGTATAAAGTCTGACCCGATATCGTTCTTCTCCAAATCAAAAAACATTGTAACACCATTTACAGAAGTATGAAATTTTTGGTGTCTAAGATTTGTGTCTGCTAAAAAGAGGTACAGAAAATTCCGTTCACACAATACTTCAATCGCCTTATCTGCAATTACCTTTGGTGACAGCACCTTATTGCCACCTACTCTAAATGGTTTCTTCATTTTGTAATTCATTTCTTAATTCTTTTAATGCTTTTACAGTATTCAAATATGTAGTATGACCATTGTCCAGTGTCATTTGGTCATCATTAATGTCCAGGACAATGTAATAGCTCTTAGACTTTCTACGCTTGTAGTTGTCCCAACAACAGGCAATGATAATATCATAAGCCTTTACATCCTTGGCATTGAAGAATAGGTCTTCCCCATTGAGTTTATTAAGATAGGTTCTTTCTTCTTCCCCTTCGGGGTCAAGACCTTTTACAATAGCCATGTAATTCTCATATCGCCTGGGATTGCGATAGTTCAGAGGCTCTACGAAATCTGTCATATTCCTCTGGAATAACGGAATTGTTTTCATAATTGACTTCCAATATAAACTATATTTTCTTGATAAATGTAGCTTGTACCCAACTCTCAGCTACGTTGACATTAGACAGTCTCAGTTGGAAGACTGTAAATAATATAGCCACTATGACACCACCTCACAAGCCAAGCTAGAACTTGTGCAAGGGTCATGAGTGTCCTTGCTTTAGTTTATCACCCTTATTAGAGGCTCTGTAATTTCGGAACTGTTTACATTCCTCTTTCTCCTGGGTTTGCGCATCTTGGACGCTTTTTTTAGCGTTGCCCTCCATTTGGCATCAAGCTTGCTAATCTTCTTGTAATACCGATTCCAGATGTCGATGGCATCTTCCTCAGTAACATCCTCAATCTTGCCTTTAATGGTGGTGCACTGGTAGAGCCTTGTAGACTTTATCTGCATTAAAAAGTCTAACCAGTCACCCTCTTGGTAAACCAGTATCGTTGCACCCTTAATCAAGAATTCCTTTTTCTTCATAGCAATTAACTACCAATATAAACTATTAATTCATTTTTTCCTTTTCTTCTTGGATTCCTGCCTTTTTTCTAGCTCTTCCATCATGGCTTCATGATAAGAAATCAAGGCGTTCTCTTCTTCCACTGTACAGTCAAAGTACTGATTCCAGATGCTAATGGCATCACACTCCGTTATGTCTTCAATCTTAGCCTTGTAGCCAACACAGAAGAAATAATCACTGGTCTTATAGTTCATATAGAACTCGACCATTTCACCCTCTTGAAGCACCAATATGGACGCTCCCTTAAAATTAAACTTTTTACATTTCATACAATTATTCTCAATAAAAGAGGCTTGTTCCCAACCCTCAGCCTGGTTAATAATGGACAGTCTCAGTTGGAAGACTGTAAATAATAGACGATTTGTTTTGTTATCTTATGCCTTAATAAGATGAAGAGTCATTTTATCGTGACCTATCACTTCTACGCCCAAATCATCCCTGTCAGAATCCAGTTCCCATTTTCCACTACATGATGCTGCACGCAGATACATGTTTAGAGTCTCAATGAACACATCCTTTGCTTCTTTGTCTTGATTAATTGCACCTGGGAACTCGTTCCAGGTTGAGATTTCCCAATCCAACGAAACATCTTCTTTGTGATATGAAAACAAGGAGTCACAAATTTCAAGGGCTAATAATTCGCAAGCCATCTTGAAACCTTCAATTAAAATATTTGTTTTCATTTATTTGCCCATGCCCTTGGGGCTTAATTACTATGTGGCGAAAAAATTAACTTAATGATGCCCATGCCTTTGGGATTTGATTTGGTATCTGGCACACCGATGGTATTTTTACATTATGGGTGTCCCCCTTGCAGAACACTGTGGCATTTCGTACATGCTGACATTCCATCCCACTGCTGGAATTGGAACAACTAGTGCCTGACACAAGGCTGCTTGGAGTCCATTGATGCTAGCCGACTGGTTCATTGACGGGTAAGTGCTAGCAACCTTATCCGCTGCAATGCCAATCTCAATGGCTTCTCCATTATCCAGTGAGCCACTTGAATACAGGCTTCTAACCAGACATGTTGCATCCGATGCGCTCTGGTTCCAGAAGTTGATTATTTGTGCTCTATCTGGCTCTTCATCATTGGATATGCCCAACTCCAGCATCCTGGCTTCGATTCTAGCCGATGCCATGTCGAAGTAGTCTTCACAAAGTTCACACCCGATGAACTTGCGTCCAAGCTCAACTGCTGCAATGCCCGTTGTGCCACTGCCCGTAAATGGGTCTAACACAATGTCACCTTCGTTTGTCCACGTCTTAATATGTCGAAGTGCCAGTTCTTTTGGGAACACTGCTGGATGCTTTACTTTCCTGCCATCCTTGGTTATGAACGTCTCACGATTCCTGGATGGCTGGATGCTCCACACGTTGAAATCGGGTGTCTCATAGTTTGTGATTCCTTCCTTGTACTCAACCCGACCTTCATAGCGCATACTTCTGTAGGTTGCCTTGCGGAATGTACCTCCAGTCTTGCACTGTCGCATGATTGGATTGAAGGTTATTGGTTCTCCTTTTGAAAATATGTACATAGGTTCATAGGCAGAATGGTAACGCTTACCCCTCTTCCTGCCAAACGGGTTGGGCTTATGCCAAATCATCGTGTCATGCAGATTGAGTCCAAGCTCCATGAAGTACTGTACTTGACGAAAACTATTACCAGAATAGCTGCCATTCTTGCACTGGTCACAGACATTCCAGACAATCACACCACCAGGCTTAAGAACTCTGACAAGTTCCCTTGCGATGTCCTTGAACACCTCCAGATTCCAGGTCTCAGCATCCACATAGGAACGTAGACTGTCATAAGGTGGACTGGTTAGAATGAGATTCACAGAGCTACTTGGAAACCGTTTCAGACTCTCCAGACAGTTTCCCAGATACATCTTAACCTTCTTTCCTTCAAGGCTGTCACAGTTGGCGTAGACGGTCTCACCCAGCTCACTGACAGCCATCATCTTGCTCTCATCAAGCTCTTCATCGTGGTTTATGAACTTGATGGTAGTGTCACCATTGAAGCCCTTCTCCCAGACAAACCAGGCGAGACACATGATAGATGACATGCTTGAATTGAAATCCCCATCCTTACCGCACTTAATGCGTCTGGAAGCCACATAGATGGTCTTTGGCGGGTTCTCCTTAAACAATCCCTCGTATCTCTTTATGCTCTCCAAGAACAGTAGACGCAGGAACATAGCAACCTTATGACCCTTACCAACAAGTGACAGTGCCTTATGTATAAATTCCTCTGCAAGACAGAATGGCGGGTTTGTGATAATGTCACCATTCCACTTCTTCCTGGTTTTGAGGAAATCCTTCACTTCGGTTGTGGGAGTCCTTTTCACGATGTCGCTGGTACGCACATTGTAGCCGTACTCTTTCAGCACATTGGCAATGTGATTCTCACCACTGGCACATTCCCAGATGTTGCAGTCGAACTTCTCCTGGTTCAACAACAGCTTAACTGCTATTGGGTCTGTTGCATAGTAATCATGCTCTTCTCTGCCACCTGTCGGGGTCTTACCGTACACCTTCTTCATAACTAGCCCTCCTTAACTTCATCCCTTAACTCCATGAGGCTTTGACCGCAGATATTAATGTCTGTAGTCATGCCTTATTTGTTTATGAACTCCTGGCGATTAGCGTAGACAAGTGCAGCCCATGCCAACTGCTCGGCTGATAGATTCAGCTTCACACCAGCTTTCTTCTCGATGGAGCTGACCTTTGCGGGGTCAATCTCGCCTCGAATGATGCTCTGGGCAATCATGGCTGCTAACTTGTCAGATGTTGTCATCGTCTAAAAGTTCTTTTGTTTGTTACTACTTGGCACTGGAGTTTCCAGTGTTGCTGTCACCTCTTCTTATCATGCGTATGAGTGTTGCCCCTTGGCTGATGTGAATTGGTTTGACGGTGCAAAGATAAACAAATACAATTTTGGGGTCAAATATGGATAAAATATCAATCCGAAATACATAAACACAGGTATTTCTTTAATTTTTATAATTCTAAAATAGTGAGTATTTGCGGATTATATTCACAGATTTTCGGATTAAATTGTTGATTATTGATAGGATATACCCTAAATTCTTAAATTATCCGAAAATATTTTTATATATTCTCGGATTTTTGTAAATTTGCAGCAAAATTATTGTAGTTATGACAACACGTTACATCACAGAAAAGGATTTTGTTCCCGAAAGAATTACTCGTTACTTATTAAATTTGAACGAAACGGAAAAGGGGTTGTATCAGATAGTATATGGTATTTTACAATATGGTATCGGGTATGATGAAATATACGATTTACTCGTCAGATTATGCAAACAACAAAAGAGCGAAGTTGTCAAACGATTCAAGCTTCAAGCCTGGAAGGAAGAAATCGATGCTATCATTAATAAACTTCGTATGCTTGATGTGAAAGATAAGTACGTGTATGTATTGGTTCCGTTTACAGATTACAGTGAAGATTTGCGATATACCTTGAACCTATTCGAATTCGCCATGTTTACAATTAACGAGATACTAGACAAAGGTGACGCTCAGATGAACATCCCCCCGAAACCTAGTTACCAGTACCCGCAAAAGGACATTACAAAACTGATTTGTGGTTATTACCAAACATTCACGTCCAATTTCTTCCCAGATGAAAAGAGTCCAGAATATCCATATTATCGTAGTCTTTTATTCGATGAATTGATACGTAGAGGAGTTACTAACGTCCCCAAATCTCTCATAAAATACGTACAAGACCTGGAGGTTGATGAAGATGGGTTCGTAGACCTAACTCCCTCAGAATACTATAATCAACCTGCTAAATTCCTGGAGCTAATGCTTTTGGGTGACGAATATAAGATGTTGAGTGTTAAGTCCATCATAGAAGAACAAGCTGAGGAAAATGATGGGAAAAAGGCAAGCAAAAAAAACAATAGGAAATCATACACCCAGGGGCTTGTTGGGATTGTGTACTTCATGTTGAAAGACATAGCCCAGGAAACCGTCAAAAAAAGAAGGAAAAAGATGATTGTATCTCTGATTAACTACTATCTGGAAATCGGCTGGGATAATGATACTACTAGGAGCTATATTGACAGGTTCGAACAAATCACTCCCAGAAGCCATAGTTTGAAGTTCTATAATGCTGTTAAGGAAGCCCTGCTGGAGTATAAGTTTGACGTGCCAGAGGTCATTGAGGAAGGGATTAAGATAAATAACAGGGAGAAATCCAAATAGCCACTATTCCATTAAGAATGGGAATCTGCTCATGGAGAGTTCAACACCCTCTCCATGAGCCTGTCGTTTTCCTTCTCACAAGCGTTCTTAATCATGTAGCCCACCAGCCTGTAGCCTGAAATGTCGCTGAAGCTTTCAAGTTCCTGGTAGAGCCTTTCCCTGGACTGCTCGATGTCGTTTTCACTCTCTGGTATCTTTTCCTTGAACTCCTGTCGAAACCGCTTAAGGAAGTGCTCCTGGAGTGCTTTATGGCTTGTGGGTCTGGGTTCTTCCTCATGGGGCTGGAGTGTGCTTGAACCTGCTGCTTGACCTACTTCATCATGGAGTCCTTCACCCGAAGGTTCTTGATTATCACCAGTAGGTATTTCATTATCCTGGTATTCACTAGGGTCTTCCTTTCCCTCATTCTCATTCTTCGAATTCGGTTCAGTCATACCCTCTTCACATTCTCTTTCAAGTTCTTTATTAGAATCTTCTTTTAAAATATCATTTTTAGTATTTCTATTTTTAATATAGGTTTTTGTTCCAAATAAATCCTCATCTAACCCAGCACCTTCTGGTATACCCTCTTCTGCAATAGACTTATCTTCAATAGACTTACCAGAACTATTATAAGAAGGAATAGACTTACCAGAACTAGACTGTAATATACTAGACTGTACTATAGTACTAATGGGCTTTTCAGAAGATTCTGGCTCTTCAAGCTCCAGGTTAAACAGCTCAGCAAAAGTCTTCCTCTTCAACGGCTTCATCATCTGTTTGAAGTTGATTCTGTACTGTGAGGCATTGCCAAGTCCAGTACCGATAATCCTATCAACCAGGTTGTAGTCCTGGAGCTGTCTGAGAGCTTTCTGCAATGGGGTTCCACCTACACATGCAATGGCGGCTAGTTCCTTGTTGCTAATAATGACTATTCCAGATTCTTTTGCTGGTGAATTCAAGTACCAATCACATAATGCAGCCAATACCTTCTTGGTTGCAAGTTCAAGTTCTGACTCCAGGATGTTGGGAGGCAGTACCTCATTCATTCTTTCTTCTGTTATCTTCATAGCAGTTATCCGTTTAAATTAAATCCAAATAATAAAGGGAAGGAGAGGATAATCCAGCTCCCTCCCAAGTAATGCTTAATGTAGAATTTATCAGATAGTGCAAAGATATATTTTTTTTTCGAGAAAAACAAGTTTCTGGGGAACTTTTTTCAAAAATAACTCTTACTAAAATATTGTGTATCATAGGTTTACATCGTTTTTGCCCTCGACTTCTGCTCTGATACGCAGTGCCGTGTAGAAGTTGCAATGAGCCTTCTTCAAGAAATCACATACCCTAACAGAACCCGTCTCTTTCAGCATGGACACATATTCACGTCTTAGCCTCTCTTTATTTTCCTGGCTTTTGGCTTGCATCATACGCTCACGGTTGAATTTACCAGCACTTAGGGCATTTGATTTCCTATATCTCGCCCTCGTAATTTCATTAGAACAGTTCTCCTTGTGGGTAACAGCTTCAAGGTTTTCCAGTCTGTTATTGCTTCTGTTGCAGTCCTTATGACTCACCTCCAGCCCTGGAGGTATCTCGCCATTGAACGCCATGTATACAAGGCGATGGAGATAGAGCTGCTTTATTTTGCCATCCTTATTGGTTAACTTGACTGTCCTGTAGCCGTTCTTGGCTCTGGTTGGGAATAGTTCCCTTCTCTTAAGAATCTTTCCATTTTTGGCGTCTTTCTTGATTCGAAATATTTTCCCATTTGATAATAGTTCATAGTTTGGATAATCTTTAAGTGTAACAAATTCCATTTATAATCATATTTTATGTCGTTATTCGGTACTGTAAATGTCATCCCATTTGCAGCCCTATGATTATAAATAGTCCAGAATTTCAAAAAGTTATAGACTAATGAATATATGTACAGGCATACACATGCACGCACATTCGCACACGCACGCACGTAAGACGTTGTTATCATCCTTCCAGGCAGTTAACCCGCCTGGCATATACGAATGCAACAGCGGGCTTTAAAATGGCTTCTACGTTAATCCAGCATGGTGTTTGTGATTAATTGTTTACAAGAATTCCTATATACTATATAGGAGTGAACGATTTGTTACAAAATTGTTTGGCAATGCCGATTTTTCTTTTTACCTTTGCACCGAACACTGGTTCTGTGGTTTCCTTGCACTACAGGTTCTTACGTGTTTTCCATTTCGTGCCTCCCAGCGATGGGAGGTTTTTTCATACCCCATGTACCCCCCAGGCTAGGTGGAAGGTATGTCCCCGACACCCCTACCCCCTATTTAAACAAAGAACAGAGGGGTAACAGTATCTTCCATATAGTGATTCTAAAAATAATAATTTTCCAGGAAGGGTGGTCCTTTCTTTTTGTTCTTGTCGGAGTCCCAGAAAAAAATTGGGGAAAATTTTTTTGTGTTTTTCTACAGAAGTTACTTCTTTTTCGAATCAATCAGATATTTATATAATAGAAATAACTTCTGCGAATGATAAATCAGAAACCGAGAAATATATCAGTATGAACAACAGATTAATAGTAAGACTTACAGAGAATGAACTAAAGGATATAATGGGAAAGTGTGTCAGAAGGGCACTCATCAAGGAACACGTAAACATGGATAGAGAGATTAAGCTGGCACAGCAAACGCTATGCAAGTTCCCGCTCTCAGACTTAGGGCTAAGACTACAGGGGACACGGTTCTACAGCCAGTACCAACAGATGAAGGATGCTGTCATAGAGCTTAACAATGCACTAATCCATTACATCAGAGGGGAGGGAAAGAAATAATGAGCCACTTAGTATCAGAAGACCAAATGACAACACCAGAAAAGAAAGTAAGAGACCACAGGGGAATGAACAACCCACATTTCGGACACAAGATGCAGCCATCCAGTCGTGAAGCCATTGCCCAATCCCAGCGTTCTAGGTTTGATTACTACAGGAAAGCAGCTGCCAATGTGATGACCGAAGACAGGGTGCGAGAGATAATCACAGAAACCATAAATGACTATTTTAAAAAGAACACCACCGAGGTTAAGAACAATAAGCCAAACAACATACCATTATAAGCCATGAAGAAAAACAATAATACAGAGACAAACAAGAGAATAAAGGAGCTGGAGAAAGAGATACAGAACTTAAACACCGCTCTAGGCTACAGTCAAAATATGACCGAAATAATGAGCCATAATTACGACCAGGCTAATAGTGAACGTATCAACTATAGACGTATAATTAAGTATCATAGCCTGCTGATGGTTTTAGCCAACCTGCTAACCCAGAATGATGGAGGTACGGATATAGACAGGATTCTAAAACAGAACCTCATGGACTTCTATAGGGCAATGACTAAGGATTTAATGAATATTACAGAAGATGAAGATGAATCATTCGATGACGAAGAAGAGTATGATACAGAACCTGGAGAGGAAGAGTTTTAATCAGCTCTCCAGGAAAGACAAGATAGCCATTTACCTCCAGGAACATCCAGAAGCCCTTACAGAAGAGACTATGATTACGGTGGCGGCTAGATTTATGAACTATTCCTATATTAGATTAATGATTAGGGATATATACCAGCATTTTATCCAGGAAAACCTGGAGAAAGATAACTTTGTAATAGTTGAAAATTATAATGAATAAGAAACGACATAATAAGAGCTTTGTATCAGATGGTCAACCTCTTTTCACACAGCAGGACTTCATGTGGTACTATGAACAGAGGGTACAGGATATGGTGAGAAATGAATTGGAAAATTTGTTCCAGAATATGATGTACAGATAGACATCTGGGACAAGTATTGTAAATTGCTAGAAATCAGTGAAAAGCTAACCCCATGATGCAAGACTCCAGGTTTTAAAGGGTTTCCTGGAGCTTGTGGGGTTTATGGAGTGCTGAAAACAAGGCATCGACGTTCATGTGAGCAGAAAAATTGGCTATATCTCATAATAAAAGGGCTAGGAATCAACTTAGCCCTTGTTTTGTCTTTTTATACTCTTGTCGATTCGTGTAAACCAATGCAGCTATAGCAAGTTGCTCAGCTGATAGTTTCAGTATGACCCCTACCCTTTTCTCTATATCTTTAACTTGGGAAGGGTCAATCTCACCACGAATGATTAGCTGCTCAATCTTAGCAGCAATCTTATCATCTAAACTCATTGTTGTCACACAACTCTGGAGATATGAAATTCCTCTATCCAGTAACCACCTGTACCATTCTTAAATAAAATCTTATCCAACTGGACTATTATAGTGCCTCCAATCCCGTTATCCAGGTTAAGATACATATATTTCTTAGGACTAAATGGAAACTTGTCTACATCCATGTCTTTTAATGTATACGACCTATTGGGCAATGTATAATCTGGATTCAGTCTAGGTTTATCATCATCGAAATAGACGAAGTTCCTTGCCGTATTCTCATTGACTTCTACCGATACGATTGTTGTAGTTCCCTTGACAATAGCATTGAAGGTGTCCTGGTTGACAGACATCTCTAGGGTATTATAACCTGAAGGAGCCTCCTCTTCAGCTGCCATTAGTCCATATTCGCCAGTTTGCTTACCAATATAGAACTCTGTAACTGTTGCTGTTGTTGTTTCAGCTTGCTCATTGCGGAAGTTCAAATACATAGCTTTCGCCATTTCTGACATAACTCTCTTGTAGAACTGTTCATCCTCAAAGAGCTTGCTGAAAGCGTCCATCTGTTCCATATAGCACTTCTGGGCTACTTTATCAAACTCCTTCGGGAAGATGCTGGTTTCAAACATATTGGCATCATTATTCTTGGCTTGCTTCTTCAGAGCCTTACCAGCCTTAACCATCTTGTCATAGATGGTTTCAACGATTACACGGTCTGCCTCAGTAAATTTGCCAGCATACATAATGTTTATCTTCTCTATGATGTTGGTGAGAAGGTCTGTCTTAACCTCATTGGGCTTACCTTGGGTTCCCTTCTCTGGTTTCACTTTCTTATCCTTATCACTAGGATTCAGCTCAATGGCTCCAGAGAATGTTTCCGTTAACTTATTGTTGATTAGTGCCAGTTTGTTGTTTAGGTCAACCTGCTGGTGTCCCTTCTTTGGGATAACCCTGTAAAAGAACTCTGCAAAGATGTATGACTTGTATAACTCCCTGTCAAACGTCCGTGCTACTTGTGCCATATATGCATAGAAGCGGATGAAATTTTTCAGCAAGGAACGAACCTTGAACTGTTCCTCTTCTACTAAGGTTTCATAAGCGTCCATTGCTGGTTTCAACGCTGAAGCCAGTTTACCCATGTCTGTGCTACCCTGTACCTGTTTTTTGTACAGCTCATATACCTTATCTTCGTCGTTGGGATTCCACAGGTGATACTTCTTAATATCAGTGTCATACAGGTATACTACGTTTACATCAACTGCATCACTCAATATGGTCTCCTCATAGAACGGTTGGAATGAAGCCTTTATATCATCGGCAGTATTCACGAAGTCCAGGATATAGGTATCTGTCTTTTCCTTGCAGCTTCTGTTAAGCCTGGATAATGTCTGGACAGCCTTGACTCCTCTCAACCTCTTATCAACAAACATTGTGTGTAACAATGGCTCATCGAAGCCTGTCTGGTATTTATCTGCCACTATGAGTACGTTGTACATATCACTGTTGAAGAACAAGGGTAACTGCCTCTCAGATATTCTTTGGTCATCAGAGCTGTTAAGTTTGCTCTCTGTGTACTCTTCTCCATTATATTTGACTGTTCCAGAGAATGCTACGAGGGCATGGACATCATTGTATCCTTTCTTCTGGCTGTATTCTCTGACCATAAACAGGTAACGAACTGCATGTGCCCTAGATGGTGATACAATCATTGCCTTTGCCCTGCCACCAATCTTAGACAATGTTATCTCACGTAGCTTCTCAACCATGACTTCTACCTTCTGCTGAAGCACGAAATCATGGCAATCATGGTAACGCTTGATGGCTATTGTGGCGGGTATCTCCTCGAATTCTGGATTCTCTGACACAGCCTTAGCAATCTCATAACTGGTTTCAATCGTGGTGTAAAACTTCAGAACATCCAGGATGAAACCCTCATCGATAGCCTGACGCATGGAATAGTGGTGATAGGCATCGTATGTACCATCTGCCTGAAGCACACCAAATGTCTGTAAGGTCTTGGGCTTGGGTGTGGCAGTGAATGCATAGAAGTATAGGTTCTTATGTATGCCCTGTGCTAATAATGTCTCAGTCATCACATCCATGCTGTCCTTTATATCTTCCTCTGTCTTCTCCTCCCACTCTGCCATTTCTCTTAGAGCTTCATCTGTATCTGCCAGGGCTTCTTTCAGTTTCTCGGCACTCTTACCAGACTGTGAGCTATGCGCCTCGTCAATGACTATTGCAAAGTTCTTTCTGTTATGTCCATCCAGTTCCTTGTAGATAAGCGGGAATCGATGTATGGTGGTTATGATAATACGCTTCTTGTCGTTGATGGCATCCTTCAGCTTCTCTGAATTATCACTATCTGTAATAGTCTCAATCTGTCCCTCATAGTGGTCAAACCCCAGGATGGTGTTCTGAAGCTGACTGTTGAGCACACGACGGTCTGTTATGACAAATACGGACTGGAATATCTCTTTGTCCAGAGCGTCGTGCAATGATGACAGTCTGTAAGTAAGCCAGGCTATAGAATTGCTCTTGCCAGAGCCAGCACTATGCTGTAACAGATAGCTCTTACCTTCCTTACTTGCCTTGGTATCCGCTACAATCTTCTCAACCACATCAAGCTGGTGATAACGTGGGAAGATAATCTTCTTTGATTTCTTTGTAACCTTCTTTCCGTTGACCAGGCTGACACTTTCCTCCTCCTGTAGACTGATGTAACGCTGTAAGAGAGATAGTAGCATATCACGCCTAAGAACCCACTCCCAGAGGTATGATGTCGGGTATCCGTCTGGATTAGCGGGATTACCACCATCACCAATATTACCAGCACCATTACTACCCTGGTTGAACGGTAGGAAGAAGGTCTCATCACCACGTAGATGGGTGGTCATAGCCACCTCCTCCAGGTCAACACAGAAGTATGCCAGGATGCGGTTATTAAACCAGAATAGAGGCTCTTTCGGGTCTCTATCATACATGAACTGATGCTTGGCATTCTCAATGGTCTGCCCTGTCAACTGGTTCTTCAACTCCAGTGCCACCACAGGTATACCATTGACAGAAAGCACCATATCTATGGAATTCTTGTTGTCTGTGGAATAGAAAAACTGTCTAGTTTCTGTCAGTATGTTAGCCTTATACTTCTCCACCAGCTCCTCATTAAGTCCAGATGCAGGCTCAAAGTAGACAAACTTGATTCCAACGCCCCTATCCTTGATACCATTACGAAGCACATGGATGAGTCCACTTTGGGCTACGTTGTTCTGGAACATCTTATAAAGCTGATGTTCAGCATTACCGCCATAAAGGTTCTGATACCTAGCCCATTGTTTAGGCTGGGTAGTCTCAATGAATTTGATGAGCACTGGCATATCAATGGCTCTTACTTTGTCATAAGTTGCCATTGTGCCTTTGATGTAACCACCTTCAGATAACAGGTAGGATTCAATGTCTTGCTCAAAATTCTTCTCCTTAGTATCCATACGTCTCTTGTTTAAGGATTATTAGTGTTGAAGTGACTTGTCCCATACCAGGCTTGCTATAGCTGCATACAACAGGCATCTGTCCTTGATGTCGTTCTTCTTGAAGTCTGTATATGGTTTGAAAGGTAGTCTGTTGGCTGTAATGAAAGCTGTAAAGGTCGGGTTCTTCTCATACGTCGCCTCACAGAATGACTGTGCCAGAAGATTTTCCTTGATATAGTGAGGAAGTTTCTTTTCTACAGACAGGTCATTATATGACTGATTGACCCCATTGGGCAGCAGGATTAGGTCGCCGATTAGGTTTCTCCATTCCTTGAACTCTTCTGTCTGAGTAAATTCATCCTCATGCCACTCGAAATGGTCACTCCAGACGTGCTCCAGTTCGAATGGCTTACGGTTTGGATTCTTAATATAGTCTACGAAGTGATTGCCCATACCACTGGACTCTTCAATAAATGAAGTAATCCTGGCGAGGAAGTACTTCACGAAGCTGCCATTCATGCCGTGCAGTCTGAAGCTTGGCAAAGACTCTGAGAAATCCTTGATTTCCTCTGTTTCCTCTATGAGTTTTGCCCGCAAGTCCTCGATGTTCTTACCCCTAATCTTCAGTACCAAATTACACATGGTGTACCTGATGGATGATGACGAAAACAGCCTGTAGTTTGTTGACCTCCTCACAGTGAAGTTATCCAGGAAGTGAGCTACCATGTCAATCTTCTTATTGCAGGTCTCTTCATCGTCACTGACATTCAACGGTGCAAGGTATAACGGGTAACACCATGATGGGGCAATCCTCCAGAACTGGTGATAATAGACGTGTTCCAGGTCTTTTCTGAACGTCCTCTCTGCCTCCTTAATCTTCGTGAACTGTCTGAAGAAGAACCTATAATTCCCCTCAATGAAAGCCTCGATATTGTCGTTAATGGCTTCAGAGAGTAGTCCCTTATCGTAGTTATCCTTAAACCAGTTATGATAGCGAGCACCTATGTTCTCAAAGTCCTCGTTGACAGAGTTTGCCTTTGACTGTCTAATAGTCACAGCGAACTGTGCTCTAAGCCATGACTGGAAGAATTGGTTCTCTGCGTTCTTGTTGGATTCAAACTCGTCGAGTCTCAACATATCCATCTTCCACTGTGAGTTAACACTGGTACGCTTGTCATCGTGGATGAACTTGGACAGGATAAATCCCTTCAGCATATCAGCACTGGTCAAGGGTACTCCTCTGTCATTCATGGTCTCGAAGATGGTGTATGCGTTCTTCTCTGACTGTGCCGTTATCTTAACCAGGATAAGATTGTCTTTGACCCAGTATACAAAGGCTCTCAGCATATCGCCCTTGAAGTCATCTATAGGGAAGAAGTTACAGATGTCCTGGTAACGCTGTGCCATGTTCTTAGTACTCTCATCGTCTGTATCCTTGATAGTGTACTCTCCAGTCTCATAGAGAGCCTGTAGGCAGTCTTTACGCTCTGCCACGTCTATATTGAATGATTTCTCACCGTAGCTGTCTGAGTATACCATATTGGCAATCTGTTCCCTCATAGTCCCCTCAGTAGCATGGTACAGATATATGAGTAACAGGGTCAACGACGTAATACGCTGTTGACCGTCAATGATACTACTAGTGCTACCCTTTTCGTTCAGAACGATAGACCCCATGTAGTACATTCCATAGTTTGCCACGTCCTTCAGTGAGTCACCAGGGCGATAGTTGTCCATAAAAGCATTAACCAAATCGGATACCAGTTGCTCGATGTTAACTTGCTCCCACTTGTATTCACGCTGGAAGTAGTCAACGGTATATTTTTTATTGCTTAGGATTTCAGACAGTCTATAGTCCTTTGCAAGAATGGCTGAATTGTTATTAATTTCCATAGGGCACTTCTTTTTTTCCAGTTACATACTCATATATGATGGACTTTTTGTATTCCTTCAGTTCCTCAATCTTGGTCTGTTTGACGGTAATCAGCGAGTCGATTTCAGAGACTTTCTCATCAATATATTCTACTATTTCAAGTTGCTCATTATAAGGTGGTAACGGAACTATGAATTTTGAAATTAATTCTATATTTAAATTGGGTTGCCCAGTTCCAACGGCTTTATCTCTTATTGAATCATACGCACCTATCATACATTTCCATAAATAGAATACATCAATAGCATCATTATTAGGTAATAAAGCTGCACATGCTTGATTTGTTGTACATGGTACATTCAATAACCCCGTCATCCCACGAGTTTTCCCCTGTCCATACATAGCAATCAGAATTGTATTCTGAGGATACAATTTAACGGCTGTATTCTTTAAAGCATATTCAGTGATTCTTTCTTCAGTACTTGATATAATTTTATTCTGAAGTTCCCCTGTCTTTACCCAATTAATTGTTCCTTCAGTCCAGTAAAGAGGATTATTCCTATCTGGAGTACTCCCACTTGTAATTGATGCTAAATAACTAATTGCAGGAGTTCCCCAATGAACAGGTATTTCTCCTATCCAATCTATTCCGCTATAACGCAAAGGGATATTAGGATTGAGTCCTTTGGTTACAGTCTCTATTATAACGGATTGCTTGTAAGCTTTCAATTCCTCTATCATGATTTCTTGCAGGGCTACCATATTATCGATGTCACCACACACCTTATTCAAATAGTCTGAAATCCGTTGTTGTTCAGATAGAGGCGGTAAGCATAAGAACGACTTTCGGAGTTTATTTTGTTTTATGCTTTGAAAAGTAGTTCCCGTTGCATCCAACCTCAAATCTTTATAATATTCGTCATCTATGAGATGATAATAGAAATAGTTTGTATGAAAAAGATGGCGGTTTACTCTGATACAAAAAACAGATTCGTTGATATTCCAATTGTTAGGGGTCTCTTTAATAATATAGGCTTGTCCATCTTTTGAAATACTAGCAAACAAAATGTCATCTTTCTGTAGTTGTGACCTTTCTTGTATGATATTCCAAGCCTCTATATTGATTCTGTCACAATTATCATCTAAATATAGTTTCCCGTCCTTAAAATTTTTTATTGTTACATAATAATATTCTTTTTCTTTTGATAGTTCAAAATTGTCTCTTGGGTTAAGACCTGTTGACATCCTAACTATTCCTTTGGAGAAAGATATGATATTCCAGCCATAAGGAATCTCTCCTATCCACTCTACACCACTATGTCGCATTTCCCTACTCATCGTCCCATGATTTTTGCCATTAGACTTGACTCCTGTTGCTCCAGTTCTTGCAAGTGAGCATAGATTTCTTCACTCTTGCGTGGAGCAACATACTTGTAGAACTCACGGGTAAATGGTATTTCGTACCCAATTTTGTTCTTCTTCTCGTCAATCCATGCGTCTGGCACATACGGGTAGACGTTCTTATTCATGTATACCTCCGTATTCTCTGTGAACGGGATGTTTTCGGTATCCCTAAGACTTGTATCTGGCTGTGGCTTTCCCTTCTTTAGTATAGGATTGCCAGCTTCATCCTTCATGGGACGTTCAACCACAACCTTCGTATATTTGAAGTCCTCGTTGTCCTTTACTTTGCTCTCAACAACCAATTCACCATCTTGGTACACACCATCATCAAAAGCCATGTAAGCCTTACTAATAAGTTTGATACAAGGGTCTGTGAACTCATTACGTTTGTTTCCCAGTGACTTCCTACGTTTCTCACAGCATTTGCTGGCATCGATGAGTTGAACCTTACCAGCCCTCTCTGGAGTCTTGTTTTTGGTAACAATCCAGATGTATGTGGCAATGCCTGTGTTGTAGAACATGTCATTAGGTATCTGAACAATGGCTTCCAACCAGTCGTTATCCAGGAGGTATCCACGAATATTGCTTTCACCACTGCCAGCATCACCCTTGAAGAGAGGTGAACCATTCTGGATAATAGCCATTCTACCCGTTTCCTTCAGCTTTGCAATACCATTGAGCATGAAGAGCTGTTGACTGTCACCGATGGCAGGTAGACCAGGAGCAAAACGTCCCATATCACCCTTCTTGAACTCTTCTTCAACCTTGGATTTCTCATTCTTCCACTCTATTCCGAATGGTGGGTTGCTGATGATGAAGTCAAACAAATAGCCAGAGAACTTATCATCTGACAATGTATTGCCATGCCTCATATTCTCAGCATCACCTCCCTTGATAAGCATATTGGCTTTGGCTATGGCGAAGGTCTGTTCATTCAGTTCCTGTCCAAATCCTGTAAGCTGTGCCTCTGGGTCTATCTCCATCAGCTTTTCAAACATGCAGTCAATCATCTGGCTGGTTCCCATTGTCATATCGTAGACTGAAGCAACAATACCGTCACGCTTCATCATTTCCATGACAGGCACAATCAGCAGCTCCACCATGAGGTAAATGATGTCCCTGGCTGTAAAGTGTGCTCCTGCTTGTTCATCGTATGACTCACTGAACTTCCTCACAAGCTCCTCGAATATGTAACCCATGTCGATGGCACTGATAGCATCTGCACCCATATAGGCTTTCTTGGTACAGAACTCCTGGATGACATTGTACAGTATGCCGTTGTGTTCGAGTTTGGTTATCTCCTTATCGAAGTCAAACTTCTCGATGATGTCCACCACATTTTCGCTGAAGTGGTTGAGATAGCTTCTGAAGTTGTCGGCTATGTTCTCAGCATCCGACAGTAAACCTTCGAAGGTGAATGGTGAGGTATTATAGAAGTCATAGCCAGAAGCTGTAGTTAAGAAGCCTTTTCTAACTGCCAATCCCCGTTCATCGCATAGTTTGTTTGCTTTTAGCACAGCCTCCTTTGTGGGTGCTAATGTATCGCTAAAACGCTTGATAACACACATTGGCAGTATGACATTGCCATACTCATGGGGTTTGTAAGTTCCAACCAGTTTGTCAGCTATTGCCCATATTAGGTTAGCCTTCTCCTGTATATTGATGGTTGTTCGTTTCTGTAGTTCCTCTGTTGACATACCTTAATTTATAGTTTGTAATTTTGGACAAAAGTACATAAAATCTTCCAAAAAACAACAGGAAGATGAAAAAAAGTATTTCTTTTCATAGATTTATCGAAACAAATGAGTAATTTTGGGGCATAAAACTATGAAGCTTATGGGATTCTTAGATTTCCTGGGTATCTGAGTCCATGGTGATTCAGAAGCACAAAAGAATTAGTGTGTTTTGGACAACAATTTTGCTAATTTCTGTAAAATCAGTTAATTATTCCTAACCAAGTAGGGTTTGTCATTGTATATTAAAATCACTCATTTTGGTTATTGACCTTATTATCAGCACATTAGCAAAAATGGTCTAGAAAACATCAGTAAACCCCAGACACGTTTTTGCGGGCTTGTTATGGAGCATAATAAAACCATAACAAGAATGAAGTGCTTCATGGTTAAGAACAATGAGGCACTGTATTGGTTGCTGGAGAATTCCAGCGACATCCTGGAATTGATTCAGTGGATAACTCTTCTGCTGTCTTAACAAAAAGGTGGAGATTAGTTTCTCCACCTTAATTCATTTTCTATGCCTCAGTTGGCACGCAAGTTTCTACCGTTTCCTTGGATTCTTCTAGATGTCGGTATTCGTCCAGTTCACTCTTAAGTTTGGGGTAGTATACCTCCAAGGGTTCTAAACCTAATTCTTTGGCAGTATCGTCTAACAGAATGCTCATATTCATAATGAATTCACCAACAGACAGTTGGTAGTCTTTCCTGTGACAATAATAGCCATTTTGAAGATAGAATCGTTCAAATGAGCGATGTGACTGAATTAAAACTCTCTTTTCCTCTTCTGTTGCAGTAGCAAGATAATTTTCCACAATCTCGAAATAAATTTGGTCTATCATAAATTTTATTATTTAGTTTAACAAATCTATTATTTGCTTGGGTGACTCCAGGGTGAAGTCCGAGTAATTCTCTCTCATTAGGGTGGCTTCTTGCTCTGTCGCACCCCAGAGGCAGTTGTACGCAGTGATATTTGCGTTGTTAGCAGCCAGTTTGTCACAGACCTCATTTCCAAAGGCTATACAAGTGCTAGGGTCTAGGTTGTATTTCTCTATCAAGATATTGAAGAGTGCTGGATTACCATCTTTTTTGGTTATCCGTTTGTTCATTCTACCTAACACGTAACTACTGATTACATTGGAAGGGTTGAAAACGTCTTTGAGGTTGAAACTGTTGATGAAGGCTAATACCTTGTCCTTGGTTCCAGCCGTAACAACATAGACCTGGTAGCCATTACGTTTAATGAAGTCAAGCGTTTCTCTCATGCCCTCGAATTCCTGGCATTTCTTAATGTGACTGAGGAACTGTTTCCTGGCAATTGTGTGTTCCTTGGTGAACTTGGGACATTGTTTAATAAGATACAAATACGGTTCGAGGTTCTTGGTGTCCAAGAGTGTACCATCGAAATCAAAAATAACTGTTTTAAAAGTCATGTTAATAAAATTTTAAGTTAATACTATATTACGACAGTTGACCCAACTGCCAATCTAAAAGATTTTTAATCATGGTGATATTACAAATTGAGGTATGTTTCTCAATATGAGCAAAGATATAAAAAAAAATTGAGATTTCAAAATTTGGAGGCAACAAAGTGCTCTTTTTGAGATAAACGTCTACACCCATCAGCAAAAACAAGACATGCTTATGCACATTATCGATAATATGTGCATAAAGTAGCGGATTATCCGTAAAAACAGCCCACAAAATTTGGATAGTAAGGAGATATTTGTTATATTTGCAGTCAAATTTAAAAATATTGAGTATGACATAAAACAGTAAAGAGATAAGATAAAGAAGCGATAGCTTATACACTTGTATCTCGAAATCGGCAAAATTTCAATTCATCCAAAGTGGTATAAGGTTATTGCTCACGTTAACAAGCGTGGGTGTAACTGAGTTGGATGAGTGGTGTTTGCCGATGCCAGAGATACAGCAAGGTGAAGCCCACGTTCTTTTAGTCTATGTTTGAAACAGAGTTCAAAACTATTATGTATAACAACTAAAAACAAAAGATTATGAAGAAAATTGTTTTCCTGGCTCTTGTAGCCTTAATTAGTTTCCCTCTTCATGCTCAGAACGCAGCAGGGAAGAGTACAATTACCAAAGAGTTAGCTGATGCTATCAAGGTTTATAAGTTTGATGATTACGTTGGTGAAGGGCTTTGGAGTGTAATGAAGATGGATTCAAATGAACCTTCCTTGTATGGTTTGATAGATTCTAAGGGACAGGTCATTACACCTTGCATATATAAAAGCATCGACACTTTCTCTAACGAACTGTTAAAAGTAGAGAAGGATGGGAAGTATAGTTTCATAGACAAAAATGGTAAGGAAGTAATACCAAATAATTTCGATACTTGTGAGAAATTTAATGATGCAGGACTTGCATTAATTCGCATTAAAGAGAAACAAGGTGCAATAAATAAAAAGGGAGAGATTGTCATACCATGTGTATATGATGAAATTGATACGGGTAAAGAACGGCTGATTAATGTAACCAAAGAGGGACTTGTCAAAGTTAGAAAAGATGGAAATACAGGGTTTTTGGACATAACAGGAAAAGAAATTATACCATGTAAGTATGGATATAGTGATATAAAAGATTTCCACGATGGTATGGTTAAAGCTTTTGTTGACGAGAAGGCTTGTTTCATTGACCATACAGGGGAAATAGTGTCCCTCAATTCGGATTATGTTTATATACATGATTTCCAGGAAGGAATGGCTGTAGTTGGAAATGATGAACAATATGGTTATATTGACAAGACTGGAACAATTGTTATCCCTATCAAATATCAAGGAGCAGAAGATTTTCACGATGGTTTAGCAGGAGTCACAAGAGACGGAAAGAGTGGCTTTGTTGACAAAACAGGAAACGAAATAATACCTTGTAAATATGAAAGCCATGAGTATACACTTGGTAAATTCAATGACGGATTAGCAATTATTAATCATTATGGTGCATGTGGGCTGATAGATAAGACAGGCAAAGAAATAGTACCTTGCACATATACACTCATTGGCGATTTCCAGGATGGAATGGCTTCTGTTGTAAAAGACCACAAAAATGGATTTATTGATAAAACAGGGAAATTGGTTATTCCATGTGTTTATGATAGGGCTAAATACTTCAAAGAAGGAATGGCTGGAGTTCAAAAGGACAAGCTATATGGATATGTTAATAAAACAGGAAAACTGGTTATTCCTTGTGTTTATGAAATAGCTGGAGATTTCAATGATGGGTTGGCAAAGGTAAGAAAAGATAAGAAATGGGGCTATATTGATAAAACAGGAAAGCAGGTTATTCCATGTATTTATGATAGTGTTGGAGATTTCTACGATGGGTTGGCAAAAGTAAAACAGAACAATCAATATGGACTTATCGACAAGACAGGGAAATGTACACTAACTTTTAAATAGAATCAAATTATGGCATACTGTAGAAAATGTGGCACTCAATTGAGTGATGGGGATAACTTCTGCCCTAAGTGTGGTAATCCTCTTGATGGTGTAAACACAGAGGACATAGGAAATGATACAATTGACAGCCTGGAAGATTCTCCCAAGTCAAGCTATGGCAAGTATTTGTTGATAGGTATCATCGCACTAATATTAATAGGTGGCGGGTGGTATGGCTATCAATTATATTCCGACAAAGGAAACGGATTGGTCACAGATTCGACACAACTTATGGAAGGGGCTACTTCCAATGATACAGAAAGAGATAATCAACTTATCAGAGAATGGTATCAGTTAGTCTTCAACGGTTCACCATCAGACAGTGACCTGGACAAATATCTTTCTCCTAATGTAAAAGAAGAAATATGGACAGATGATTATGAAAGTTGCTATGAGTATTACCGATTCCGCACAACTGCTCAGGATTCTAAACCAGGTTCAGACGTAAGCAGAATAGAGAGCATATCCAGTAAAGGTGATGGCTGGTATGAAGTCAAATACCTTGATATGGGTTGGGAAGGTACTACTATGGTTAAGGTCAAAGACGGGAAGATTGTTGACCTTAAGGCAGACAAGACCTGGGACTCATGGGATAATGAGGTGGAACCCGATGAAATAAACCCTGGTGAAAGATTCTATTCATTCCTAGAAAGTGGTTCTTATGTATGGGAAGCTCCAGTTCCTCATGGTGAATTAAAAGGAAACATCGACGCATTGTTTTTTGTCCCTGTAAATAAGACCGTTGGCAAAGTATCTCTAGTAAGTTTTAATAGGGACTTCACTTCCTTCTCACTAAGATGGTCTGGTAATGGCAGTTATACAATTAGTGATAACGTCGTTCAGTTCACTGTTAAGAATCCAATAAGAAACATATCAGAAGGTGATAATGATGAATGGAGTGAGAGCTATATGCTGATAATCGAAAATGATGGTGATGGTGTTCGTCTGATTTCTGAAAAGAGCAAGCAGACATTTATCCAGAAATCAAAGCATATTGATAACCCCATGACAAAATACAAATAATGGATTAGATGGTGCTATTCTTTAACGGGTAGCACCTTTTTTCTGGAATCGCTTGCATATATCGCCAATTCTTTATACCTTTGTAGCCGAAACATATTGGGGATGCCTCCTATCGGTGACGTGGAGGGATGCAGATAAGGTCTAAATCGTGGACATCCCCATTGCCATAATAGAGGATGCCCCATACGTAAGGAGGGGAATGAAGCCTAGCTTCAAACAGCCACCATCCTCTTTCACACAGGGAAGGATGCCCAGAGTTGAGAGACCTGGGAGCTATCGCAAGCACCGCATGGTGTTCTCTCTTAGTTCGCACATCCTAGCCCTACCATACACGAGGGATGCCTCCAACCGCAAGGCGAGGAAGATTTTCGGGCATCGTAATGATGAGTTTCCAAACGGCAACATCCCTCAGCCATTTAAGAGGATGCCCTAAACCGTAAGGAAGGGAGAGATATTTTCTACGTCAATCGAAAGAATGTTCCCAAAAGTCACCTGGCACATCCTCTTACCATATAGGGTAGGATGCCCATCATCGAGAGAGTGGGAGCTATCGCAGGCACCGAATGGTGTTCTTTCCAAGTCCGCACATCCTAACCCTACCATTTTGAGGGATGCCCTCCAACAGTAATGTGGAGGCGAATTGTACACAGCATTTAGATGCTTGCTCACAGAATTGTCACATCCCTCAACCACATAGGAGGATGCCATTGACCGTAAGGCATGGGGTAATGGACACAGCATCTTCGGATGGAGTCTATTTGTTAGCATCCATCCTCCTTTAAAATTCATGGGGATGCCTCTTGTCAGCAATGCAGAGGTGAATATCGACAAGCATCATATAGATGAACTTCCTTAAAACGCCAACATCCCCATCGACATATAAGAGGATGCTTATGACCGCAAGGCATAAGGGGTAAATAGCCAGGCACTCCAGGGTGTTGAGTACAGAATCTCCGACCATCCTCTATTTAACACAGGGAAGGATGCCTAGTGTTGAGAGACCTGGGAATAAGCGCAAGCTCGTAAAGTCTGCATATCCTATCCCTTTTACTTTGGAGGATGCCCATTAACCGTAAGGCATGGGTGATATTATTCAGCATCTATTAGATTGGATGATTCTCACAAAAGGCTACCCATCCTCCTTTATAGTAATGAGCCAGGAGTATAATTCATACTTCTGGCTCATGTTATATTTATCCATCAATACAGCATAATAAGTGTAACAAAGAATGTAACACCAATTATTCAATATTTATATATCATTGATTTACAGCACTATTATAGTGTTGCAGACAACTTACGGTATGTTTGATAAGGCAGGACGACTAATACAAAGCCAACCAGCAGAAGAACAACCCAAAGATTGATGTTGATCTCGGTGGTGGGAGCCGTCATGGCAAACACCTCGATCCAGCCTAACAGCATGTGCAGGCCGCCATAGAAGAGGCCCTGAAGCACCTGCCAGCCTCCGAAGGCGAAGAACAATCCCAGGCCCACGAGAACACAGAACACGCTCCACAGGCGCGAGAGCCTGCGGACAGTATCCGTCTTGGGCAGGTTCTGCATCACCCGCTCAGTAAAGCCATTGTCCTCAATCTGCTGCTGAGCAGCCTGTTTGAAGAGATCCTCTAAAAATTGATTGTTATCGGTCATAACCATTTTGTTTTAAATAGACTGCCATTTTTTCCTTGCCTCGTCTGAGATGCGATTTCACCGTGTTGTCGGCAATGCCTGTGATCTTGCTGATCTGGTCGATGGGATAGCCGTCGATGAGCTGCAGCGTGATACAGGTGCGTTCGTCAGGCTTCAACAGGGCAAGGGCCGCGTAGATATCCATCTTCAGATTGGAATCGCCATTCGATGACGTCTGTCTGAGCGCCGACATCGAGGTATCCACATCTTCCGTCTGCTTTCTCGCCCGCACATCGTCGTAGAAGACGTTATAGGCAATGCGCATCAGCCAGGTGGAGAAGCTGGAGAGGCCGCGGAACCTGGTGATGTTCAGATAGGCCTTGATGAAGGTCTCCTGAGCCAGATCGTCGCTCAACTGTGCATCGCCCAATGTCTGATTCAGGAAGAACCGACGGACAGGCGACTGGTATTTCCTGACAAGTTGGTCAAAGGCCCGCTTGTTGTGGAAAACCGCCACCTGCGTCACTAAGGCTATGTCGTTGAGCTCCGCCACTTGTTGATTGCTTTACCTTTCCAGGAGCCCTTTCTCCGGCATACAGAGCCAAAGCACAAAGTAGAATATCAAGCCACAGAAGGCTGTGAATATGGTGAGGAATGCATAGGCGATGCGGACCATTACGGGGTCGAACTCCATATACTCAGCGATACCGCCACACACACCAGCTATTACTCTGTCATTAGAGCGCATTAATCTCTTACTCATAGTCGCGAATGTTTGAATTGTTATTGAATTGATTTTTCGAATTGTTATTGTTCAGAAGATCATCGTTGCCTGTGTCGCCGTTCTGGCGGGCAATGAACCATTTACCCAGTCCGATGAAGAACACCAGGGCGCCGATGCCAAAACCTATCTTACCAGCCACTATTCCCAGGAAGATAGCGAGACCCACACCTAAGAACATCTGACGGATACCTGTCTGATAGTCACCGCTCTTCGAGGTGGAAGCCACCTGATTCTTCAGGATATCGTCGGGGATAGGCTGTCCGTTCTGGATGGCCATCTGCGCCAGCTTGTAGCGCTCCTTGCGGTTCTTGTTCACGAAATAGATGATCACGAAGATGATCAGCAGGGGGAGCAGGAAGAAGATGGCGAGGAAGACGACAACGCCCACAGCCAACATTGGTCCAAAGATACCACCTACGCTTTCCATCACTTCCTTGAGCTCCTTTACGTCACTGCTGGTCGTATAGGTAGTGCGGTGACGGTGGGTGATGTACTGATCGTCCTCAGCATCTTCTTTAGATGAAGAGGTGGTGTCAGAGAAGGCCTCGATTGCGTCTTGCTTGTCTTTAGTAGAGTCCACCTGCTCCGTACGAGCCGAGTGGCGGTGCTTCTGCGATGCGGCCTCAGCATTCAGACTGAGGACCAGCAACATTGTGATTGCAATTAAATACTGTTTCATATCTCACTTGTTTTTTGATTTCTACACCTGTTTGACGTCACAAATTCTTAATAAGTTGCAAAGATAGTGTTTTTCCCTCAATTTTTTTTGTTTTACCCTTGTTTTTTCGTAATTTTGCGCTGTAAATATGCAATTACCTGAGGATTTTGTACGGGAAACGCGGCTACTGATGGGCGAGGCACGCTTCAGCAGTTACTTAGAGGCCTTCAACGAAGAGGCCCCAGTGAGCATCCGCCTCAATCCGAAACTTTATCCTGGGGCCTGGCCCCAGTACCAAGTTTCCTGGTGTCCTGAGGGATTCTATCTGGAGGGGCGTCCGCAGTTTACGTTCGATCCTCTCTTCCACGCTGGTTGCTATTATGTGCAGGAGGCCGCCTCGATGTTCGTCACCCATATTCTCAGGGAATTGAGTATTCTCTCACCTCTAAATGTCCTGGACATGTGTGCGGCGCCAGGCGGGAAATCTACGGCGATGCTTAGCGTATTGCCAGAGGGTAGTATGCTTGTAAGCAACGAACCCATTCCTACACGCGCCCAGATCCTGTTGGAGAACATCACTAAGTGGGGCGCTAAGAATTGCACCGTCACCAATAATTACCCGCGTGATTTCAAGAAGGCCAAGGCGAAGTTCGACCTCATCCTCTGCGATGTGCCTTGCTCAGGCGAGGGTATGTTCCGCAAGGATCCAGCCACCATCAGCGAGTGGAGTCTGCAGAACGTTGAAAAGTGCTGGCGCCTACAACGGGAGATCGTAGCCGATGCCTGGGAGTGTCTGAATCCAGGCGGCATCCTTATATATAGTACGTGTACCTTTAACACCAAGGAGAACGAAGAGAACGTGCGTTGGATCATGGATACCTACGATGCCGAGGTGATCGACATCCCCACCGACCCATCCTGGCATATCACAGGCTCACTGCTCGAAGGCTTCGATGCGCCCGTCTATCGTTTTATCCCCGGCATCACCCGCAGCGAAGGACTGTTTGTTTGTGTGCTGCGCAAGAGTAATCATAGTTCTTCACTCTTCACTCTTAACTCTAAACTCAAAGTCCTTCAAACAGACCTTCCCCAGGGCGATTTCCCACACGTCGACCTCCCCTACTCCGAGGCTCTGAGATATCTGCGTGGTGAAGCCCTCGTGCTGCCTGCCGATACCCCTCGCGGTATCGTTACTGTGACCTACAAGGGCTTCGTTCTCGGCCCTGTGAAGAATATCGGCAACCGCGCCAACAACCTCTATCCGAAGCCTTGGCGCATCAAGACCACCCACCTCCCCACAGAAGAAGTAAAAATCATAGATATACAATGAAACAGTATTTAGACATTCTCAACCGCATCCTGACGGAAGGCACAGAGAAAAGCGACCGTACAGGCACAGGTACCATCAGCATCTTCGGCACCCAGAGTCGTTACAACCTCGATGACGGTTTCCCCCTGCTGACCACGAAGAAACTCCATCTGAAGTCAATCATCTACGAACTGCTCTGGTTCCTGAAGGGCGACACCAATGTGAAATATCTGCAGGAGCACGGTGTGCGCATCTGGAACGAGTGGGCTGATGAGAACGGCGAGCTGGGACCCGTGTATGGTCACCAATGGCGCTCGTGGCCAGACTATAAAGGCGGTACAATCGACCAGATACAGTATGTATTGGACCAGTTGAAGAACAATCCCAACTCCCGTCGTATGATTGTCTCTGCCTGGAATGTGGCTGAGGTCAACGAAATGGCCCTGCCCCCTTGCCACACTATCTTCCAGTTCTATGTGGCAGGCGACCGTCTGTCGTTGCAGCTCTATCAGCGTTCAGCAGACACGTTCCTGGGCGTACCCTTCAACATCGCCTCCTACGCCCTTCTGCTGCAGATGATGGCACAGGTCACAGGCTTTAAGGCAGGCGACTTCATCCACACCACGGGTGATACCCATCTCTATCTGAACCACATCGAACAGGCGAAGCTCCAATTGACCCGTGAGCCCCGTCCCCTGCCTCAGATGAAGCTCAATCCCGATGTCAAGAGCCTCTTCGATTTCCAGTACGAGGACTTTGAACTGGTCAACTACGATCCCCATCCACACATCAAAGCAGAAGTGAGTGTGTAGTTAAGAGTTAAGAATTAAGAGTTAAGAGTTATGATTAGCATCATCGCTGCGGTGGCGAAAAACAGGGCCATCGGATATCAGAATAAGTTGATCTATTGGTTGCCCAACGACCTGAAACGTTTCAAGGCGCTCACCACGGGCCATACGATCATTATGGGCCGCAACACCTTCCTTTCCTTGCCCAAGGGCGCCCTGCCTAATCGCAGAAACATCGTGTTGAGCAGGTCTCAGAAAGCGTTCCCAGGCTGCGATGTCTATGCCTCTTTGGAAGAAGCCCTTAAGCACTGCTCAACTGATGAGGATATCTATATCATCGGTGGTGCCTCCGTCTATCGTCAGGCCCTGAAGCTTGCCGACCGTCTCTGTCTCACGGAGATTGACGATACCCCAGCCGATGCCGACACCTTCTTCCCTCCCTACGAAGACGACTGGCAAGAAGAAAGCCGTGAAGACCATCCCATCGATGATCGTCACGACTTCCGCTATTCCTTTGTCGATTACGTCAGAAAATAGGCAACGCAGATAATTGCTGCATGATGGTCTTTGCCATCCGTTCATGCCCCGCATCATTCGGATGCAGGCGGTCGTTCCCTGCATTCCTGAAATACTGCGCCATCTCGTCCATCAGCGGATAGAGCCCACAAAGCGCATTCAGGTCAATCACAGGCACGGCCCACAGATTGCCCGCCTCCTTCACCGACTGCACATACGCATCGATATACTCCCCGCAAAGGTTCGTATAGTCCTCACGCGGCTGCCAGTTGCTCTCATTGGCATAGAACTCTGCACGGTGAATCGGTGTCATCAGCACGATCTGCTTCTTGGGGAACGTCCGCTTCACATAGTCCAGAGCCTGGTTGATACGGCCACGATAGGTAGAGTCGCTCATCACAGGATAACGGTGCTTGCGGTCCACCATGTGCTTCGGCTCGTGGATACCCGCCATCACTTGCTCGTCAGCCTCCGTAAACCACTCTCCGATGGGCACACCCGCGTTATAGTCGTTCGTACCCATGAAGATCAGGATAGCGTCAAAATCATCGCCGTGCTCCTCCTTCAGTTTATCTGTCTGACGCCTGATATCGTTCCACTGCCGTCCGCTCACCCCATACACATACGGTTCTATCTGGAGCCATTCCTGCAGGAATCCCCAGTATTTCGTCTTCGAGGCAGTTACCCTCGGGTCTGTAATCGAGTCACCAAAATACGCCACGCGCTTCCCCTTCCAGGGATGCTTCATCACCTGTTGAGCACATGCCGGCATCACGAGCGACACCAAAAACAGACATAAAAATACACCTTTCTTCATAAGTAATTTGTCTTTTATGCTGCAAAGATACGAAAAGATTCCGAATAACATGCATATTCTTGCTATTATTTTGTACCTTTGCAGCCGTTATGTACAAACCAAGATTCAACATGAAGCGGGCGGTGCTCGTGTTCCGTCAGTTCGGAAACAAAGGGTACTCGCTTTTCGCCTGTCTGGGAAGGGAGGTGGTGTGCAGCGTGCTCTCTGTAGCCACGCTGACGTACGCCTCGGCAGAGAGTGTCAGCACCAATCCTGTGGTGACGGACTCAGCAGCGATGATGACGGCCCGCGAGATGGTGCTCGAGGAGGTGAGCGTGACTGGCTCCAGAGCGCCTCTGACGAAAAGTCAGGCTGCGAGAATGGTGACTGTACTGGACCGTGCTGATATTGCGCAGGCTCCCGTACAAAGTATCAACGACCTATTGAAATACGCCATAGGCGTGGATGTCCGTCAGCGAGGACCGATTGGGGCACAGACGGATATCTCGATCAGAGGCGGCACTTCCGAACAGATTATCCTGCTGCTTAACGGCATCAATATCTGTGACCCGCAGACGGGCCACAATGCGATGGATCTGCCCGTAGACCTAAGCGATATCGTGAGAATCGAGGTGCTCGAGGGACCTGCCGGAAGGATCTATGGGTCATCGTCGTTGGTTGGGGCGATTAATATCGTAACAAGGAGTCAGGAGTCAGGAGTCAGGAGACAGGATACAAGAGACAGAAGGCAGGAGATCACATTCCATACGGAGGGGGGATCGTATGGATATGCAAACATCGGAGGAAGGTATTCTACTGACTCCCGTCTCCCGACTCCTGACTCCTTCCATCACTCCTTTTCCGCCAATTACTCCCGGAGTGACGGATGGAGCCGGTCAAAGGCAGGAAAGCTGAATACGGACTTCAGCGGGGCTAAGGGATTCTATCAGGGACAGTATGAGAATGAGGCAGTAAGACTTCATTGGCATCTGGGATTGTCGGATAAAGGCTGGGGCTCGAGCACGTTCTGGGCATCGCCGAAATGGCAGGCAGATGAGCAGTATGAGCACACGACAAAGGTGTTCTCTGCCATTCAGGGACAGACGAAGCAGGGACCGCTGCACCTGAGTGCGAGCCTCTACTGGACCCAGCACCGCGACCGCTATGAGGGTTATCGGGGACAGCCTGAAAAGATGAAATACAACTATAACCGCACGGATGTGTATGGTGTGAATGCAGGGGGATATTTCGACTGGAAAGCGGGACGGACGGCTTTCGGAGCAGAACTGAGGAACGAGGATCTCGTCAGCGGGAACCTGGGTGAGCCGCTCTCACAGACGCATCACATCAAGGGCACAGACCGCGACTATACCCTTGGGGTGAACAGGACGAACATCAGCGGCTATCTGGAGCATAATATATTACTTGACGAAATGACCGTCTCTGCAGGACTTGTGGCGGTGAAGAACTCGTGGAGCCACATGAACATGACCGTCTATCCGGGCATCGACGTGAGTTACCACCCTACCCCTCACTTGAAACTGCATGCCTCGTACAACACCTCGCTACGCATGCCATCGTTCACGGAGATGTATTACAAGCTGCAGGGATATAGTGCCGACCCGCACCTGAAGCCCGAAGAGATGCAAGCCCTCGAGATGGGCTTCAATTATCAATCCTCCCTCTTCCATCTTCCCGCTTCCATCTTATATCTTCACTCTACCCTCTGGTATCATCACGGGAGCAACATGATCGACTGGATCATGGACACATCGAAGGGCGAAGCTGCTGAATGGCAGAGTGTGAACCATACAACGATTAACAGTTTTGGCCTCGAAGCCGGCTTCAATGTTCAATGGTCAATGGTCAATGTTCAATGCCATTACGCCTACATCCATCAGGACAAGAAGCAGGAGGCAGACATTGTATCGCAGTATGCGCTGGAATACCTCAGGCATAAGTTGGTGGCAAAGACACAGGTGCAGATGACGAAGCGGTTGTCGCTGGGTGTGAACCTGCGCTGGCAGGACCGTATGGGCTCATACACCGGCTTCGACGGACAGACCTGTGACTATGAGCCTTACGCTATCCTGGACTCGCGTCTGACTTGGGCACAAACGAATTGGAAGGCCTACATCGAGGTAAACAATCTCTTTGATACTCAATATCGGGATTATGGAATGGTCACACAGCCTGGACGCTGGCTGATTGCCGGCTTCAGCATCAGGTTATGAAAAAAAGACTCGCTTCGAATGTCGAATGGCGAGTCTTCTATTTCTTTTTCAGTCGGAATGAACGTTCGATGCTGCTGATCTCCTCGGAGAAGCCTTTGTCGATCTTCAGGCGCTGCTCGATGGTGTTGCAGCTGTGGATCACAGTAGAGTGGTCGCGGTTGCCTATCAACTGTCCGATGCGGGCCGCAGGCATCTTGGTGTATTTCTGTGCAAGATACATCGAGATCTGGCGCACCTGCACATAGTCGCGACGACGGCTCTTGCTGGTAATATGGTGCTGCTCAACCTTATAGTGCTTGCAGACCTTCTCGAGGATATCGTCGATGGTGAGCGGATGGTTGTCGATCTTCACGGCACGCTCGATGATACGCTCGGCCAAATGCATGTCTATATTTGAGTTGTAGACAATGGAATAGGCCATCAGCGAATTGACCACACCTTCCAGGTCGCGCACGCTGCCATTGACGGTCTCCGCAATATACTGGATGACGTTGGCAGGGATCTTCAGACCGTCACGACGGCATTTGGAGTTGAGGATATCGATGCAGAGCTGTACCGTGGGTTTCTCCAACTCAGCAATAAGACCGCAGGAGAAGCGTGTCAGCATGCGCTCATGCAACCATTTCAGGTCGATGGGCGGACGATCGCTCGCAAGGATGATCTGCTTGCCCAGACGGAACAGATGATCGAAGATATGGAAGAATGTGGAGACTGTCCTCTCAGCAGTAGCCCATTCCTGTACATCATCGACAATCAGCACATCGATGGTCTGATAGAAATTGATAAAATCATTAACCGTATTCTGTCGACTGGCATCAGTGAACTGCACCTGGAACAGACGGGCACTGACATAGAGCACACGCTTCTCGGGATACATCTCCTTGCAGCGTACACCAATGGCATTGATCAGATGCGTCTTACCACAACCAGAAGGACCATAGATAAAGAACGGGTTGAACGTGGTCTTGCCCGGATGCTCCGCGATGGAGAGGCCCACCGTACGCGGCAACTTGTTGGAATCGCCCTCAATGTAGTTCTGGAAGGTCTTCTTAGGATCCAGCTGCGGGTTCAGTCCCTGAGGAACAGCTGCATCGAGTGTCGTAGGTGACTGATTACCGCGACGGACAACCTGAGGCGCGTCAATCCCTGCAGGCACCTCGCCTTCAACCACCTGAGTGGTATTCCGATTCTTATTACCACCTGCAACGGTAATAATACGGTAGCGGAGAATGACATTGGTGCCAAATACGCGCTCGAGTACCTTTCTTAATAAGCCAACGTAGTACTGCTCCAAGTACTCGTAGACGTACGGACTTGGAACCTGCACCATGAGCGTGTGCTCTTGCTCCGAGTAAGACTCGAAAACAATCGGCGCAAACCACGTTTTGAACTGCTGCTCTGTGACATTGGCCTGGATGAGACGCAGACATTCATCCCAGAGCGCACTTTGACTCTTAATCATACTCGATTGCTTTAATTTAGCGGTGCAAAGTTCGCACTTTTTTTTGGAAAAACCAAATCCTGAAAAATCATACTTCCTTTGTACAATTGGCGTAACTTCCTAATAAGCGGTAAGTTAGGCCGTTTCACGATTTTAGCAGTCAAAATACCCTCTTTGAAATTTCAAACATCTTGGCAATCAACGAATTACGGAAAAACAAGCATAAAAAGGGAATATTAATTACTATCCCTCATTCATCTCTCTTTTGCCATAAATATAAGGCTTTGCAAAAATACCTTATCGGAGAGGACAAATTCCTCGTTATTTAGACGAAATTTAAATTACTTGTCTTTTCTTCCAAAAAGGGAGAAATGTACATAGCGCTTCGGATGTTGTTTCAAATCGATCATCAGAGAGTCCACATGTCCCATCGTCGAGGTGGCATTGCGATACAATTCCTGGTCGCGCATCAGCAGGCCGAGGGTACCGTCGCTGCTGTTGAGTTTGGCCGTCATCTGCTCCACATTCTGAAGGGTATTGTTCACCTTGGCCATCGTCATCGCGATATCCAGGTCGCTGAGATTCTTGGTAAGCGTATTGGTATTGTCCAGCACATTGTCAGCCTTTTCTATCATACCAGGCACTTGAGTCTTCAGATTGGCAGAGAGGTGCTTCAGCTCGTTGGTCGTCATCGACAGATTAGTGGTAATCTGGTCTACATTATGCAGGGAATTGAGCAGCGCGGGGTCTGAGAGCAGCAGATTGACGTTGTAGAGGATGGAGTCGATCTTGGGTATCATCTGCTGAACCTGCGGGATAATCTCACTGGCTTTGGCCAGGGCTCCCTGCTGGATATGTCCGAAGATGGTATCTCCGGGTTCCATCTGATCAAGGGGATTGGGACCGAGAATCAGATCGAGTTCCACATTGCCCATCAGATCCTTGGAGATCTCGGCCTTCGTACCATTGGGCAGGTGCATCTTGTTGTTGAGTCCCAACACAGCGATAATCTGGTTGGAGCCATTATAATCGTAGATGACATCCTCGACCACACCGACGCGATAGCCGTTCGAATAGATGGGACTTGACACCGAAAGGCCGGCAACATTTGAGAACTTGGCATAGTAGTTGTCGTCCGTAGAGAACATGGTCATTCCCTTCAGGAACTTCAAACCGAAAAACATGATGACAATGCCGGCAATGGCAACGAGTGCAATCTGAACCTCTTTTGAAAAAATCTTCATAGCCCTAATATCCTTTATTTATTTTACTCTCTTGTTCTTGAATTCCCTGATGGCCTGTTGGACGTCCATTCGCTTTCCGTCCTTAAAGGCGATGATGAAGGCTTCGGGGAACTTATCCAGCAACGACTTTCGCAGATGATAGATCTCATTATAGTTCTCCGACGCACCGACAGTGTATTTCGTCATCCCGTTCTCAACATAGCTGTCTACATTCTTCTGGCCCTTGAAACGACTGTCGCCAGCCTTGAGTTTCTGCGAGCTCACGAGTATTTGCACCTTGAAGACCGGGGCGTCAGAAACTGCGACGGGCGCAACGACAGGTGTCTCAGTGTTTTTCTGAGGCTCCGGGGTTACCGAAGGCTCTGATGTTTCCGGAGTCTTTGCAGGCGTTTCCTGCTGCGGCTCAGGCGTCACAGAGGTAGGATGCGTCTCTACAGGGGCTACGACAGCCTGCGGCTCCTGCGTCCCTGCAGTAACAATCTCCTCCGCAGGAACCTCTTTCTTCGGTTCCTCCTTCACGACAGGTTTCTTAGGCGCCTTCTCCTCTGTCGGATTAGGCAGATAAGGAACCGTGATATTGCCACCATGACGTTTCTTATAGGCGGCGAAGGCATTGTAGATACCACGGGCATACTGCTCGGTAGCGGTACTGGTATTCATATACCGTTCCTCATCGGCGGTGGAGATAAAGCCCAACTCTATCAGACAGCCTGGCATAGATGTCAACCTCAGCACAGCGAGATTGTCCTGATGCGCCCCCATATCGGCACGCCCCGTAGCCTGGCATACATAGCGCTGCATGTATTTAGCCAGTTCGGCGCTGTTCTCCATGTTCTTGTCCTGTATAAACTCAAACATGATGTTGCTCTCGGGAGAATCAGGATCGAAGCCACGATAATTCTGCTTGTAGTTCTGCTCCTGGAAGATGACGGCATTCTCACGCTTAGCCACCTCGAGGTTCTCCAAGACACCCGTCTTCTTGCCTGTCCTACGGCTGCGACCCAAGGTATAGGTCTGGAAGCCCCGGGCAACGTGTCCCTTGGGCAGGGCGTTGATGTGGACGGAGATAAACAGGTCGGCCTTGTTATTGTTGGCAATCTCCGCACGACGGTAGAGTTCCACGAACTTGTCGGTCTTGCGGGTATAGATCACCTTCACGTCCGGGCAGTTCTTCTCAACCAGTTTTCCGAAAGCGAGGGCGAACTTCAAGGTCAGATCCTTCTCACGGGTCTTGGCCACGCCGATGGCTCCTGTGTCACCGCCACCGTGTCCGGCATCGATGACCAGCGTGAATCTCTTGTTCTGCGCATCTGCCGATGCCACGCAGAAAAGAAACGTTATCAGGATGAATATTATCTTCTTATACATTATATATTTTAATCATTAACGAGGTGTATCTCCACACTGGCACCTTCACCGTCCGCTCCCATCGGGGGATTCAGCTTGGTAAGTTCCAGATCTATGGAGGTCACCTGTGGAAAGGCCTGGCCGATAGCCGCTGCGATTCTTCCAGCCACATGCTCCAACAGTCTTGAGGGCTGCTGCATCTCACGGGCCACAAGGTCGTAGACATCCGCATAGTTCAGCGTGTCAGCTACCTCATCACTCTGCATGGCCTGCGCCAAAGGATAGCCCACCTTCACATCAAGCAGGAAATCCGCTCCCACCTGCCGTTCTTGAGCCAATACCCCATGAAAGGCATGGAAACGCAACCTCCGCAGATGGATATAGCTGGCCGTCAACCTCATGGTGCCACATTGTTACCGGTTCCCTCAGAGCTGTCTGAATCATCCTCGTCGTGAATACCGGGAATATATTTCTTCAGAGCACGCTCCACACCCGTCTTCCAGGTATTGATGCTCTCGTCTTTCAGCGAGAGAGAGCCCACCAGACGCACCACATGCTCCAGAGGCATGCCGTAGCGCAGCACACCGGAGATGAGCTTGGCATAGTTCCAGTACTCAGGATTAAACTTCTCCGACAAGCCCTCGACGGTCGTCTTATAACCGCGCTTGTTCTCAAACTGGAAGTCGTAGCGTTTCGTACCATCGGGGTTAATCTGCTTGATGATCTTACCGTGCGTCACGGTCTTCGGAAGGATTATACCCTCGTCATCATCCTGCAAACCCGTGAATATCTCGTAGGGATAGCCGTCAAGCAGTCCTACCAGCGCCACCCACTTCTCCTTATTATTCTGGAAACGCACCACATCGCACTCCAACACAGCGGGGCGCACCTCCGTCACCTCCACATTGCGGTATTGGGAGGCACCTGCCAGCGCCAGATCAGTCAACGACATCAGCTTGCTGGCATCTTCGGGCTTTAAAGCCTGAAAACACTGTTCCAGCAGGTCGGCGATTCTCTCACCATCCAGATCACTTCCCGTCTTCGCTGCTACCAACGTTAACCCGTCGGCAATGCGCTTGAGCGTTTCATTTTTGCTTTCTGTCTGCATAACAATAGTCTTTTCTGGCTGCAAAGATACACATTAGTTTCCTAAAACGGAAAACTTTTAAGAGTTTTCTGCATAAAAAGTTCTCCATTTTGGAAAACATTCACTACCTTTGCAACCAGAATCATAACAAGCATTCGATCATTATGAAGAATTTACTGACACGCAGAACCATCCGCAAATACAGCAGCCAGGAGGTCAGCGACGAACTGCTGAACCGTCTGTTGACAGAGGCTTCACGTACCCAGACGATGGGCAACCTGCAACTCTACAGCGTCATCGTCACCCGTTCTAAGGAGATGAAAGAGCAATTGTCGCCTGCCCATTTCAACCAACCGATGGTAAAGGAGGCACCTGTGGTACTCACCATCTGTGCCGACTTCAACCGCACCAGTTTCTGGGCAAAATGTCGGAAGGCAGATCCCGGCTACGACAATTTCCTGTCGTTTATCAACGCAGCGACCGATGCCCTGCTCTACACACAGACGCTCTGCAACCTCATGGACGAGGAAGGTCTGGGCTATTGCTATCTGGGCACCACCGTCTATCAGCCTCAGCAGATCATCGATACCCTCCACCTGCCAAAGCTTGTGATGCCCGTTGCCACACTCACCGTAGGCTGGCCTGATGAAGAGCCTGAGCTCTCCGACCGTCTGCCACTCGAGAGCTTCGTCCATCAGGAGCGATACAACGACTATATGGGTATGGACATCGACAAATACTATTACGAGAAGGAGCACCTGCCCGAGAACCAGCACTTCGTCCGCATCAACCATAAGGAAACGCTGGCGCAGGTCTTTACCGATATCCGCTATACCCGCAAGGACAACGAGGCGATGTCAAAGGAACTCCTCGAAACCCTCATCCGTCAGCAGTTCATACCCTATGCCAGAAGAATGGGGTTCTACGATTAAAAATATGAACTAAGAATTAAGAGTGAAAAATTAAGAGTTATGATTACCTTCAGGACGAGAATTGTCCGCAGCATGGTAATCATAACTCTTAACTCTTAGTTCTTCACTCTTAACTAAACCTCGATTGGTTTGTACTTCGGTACCAATGCCTTCATGATGCACCAGCCGATGAGGTAAGCCACAGCGCAGATACAGAACACCACCATATAGGCAGCGGGCTTACCGTCGAAGCCGAAGAAAGTAAAGGCATTTTCCACACCGACCTTCTCAATAGATAGTTCTGCTGCCCAGTCGAAGAACTTACCAGAACCGAGGTTGATGCTCATCGAGCCGATACCACCAGCCATCGTGCCCAAACCTACGATCGTACCGATGGTAGACTTTGGGAACATGTCACCGATGGTCGAGAACAGATTGGCACTCCAAGCCTGATGGCCAGCACCCAGCAGACCAATCAGTATAGCAGGCCACCAGGCACTATAGGCGCCAAGCGGCTGGGCCAGAAGTCCCAACAACGGGAAGCAGGCAAAGATCAGCATCGCACGCATACGACCCAGATAAGGGTTCATGCCCTGTTTCTCCACAAAGTAGGTAGGCAGATAGCCGCCGCCAATGGAAACAATCGTCACGATGGCATAGAGCGTGAAGATGAGCATGATACCCATGGTAGAATCAGAAGTATAACCATACTGGTCGCTGAAATAGGCAGGTGCCCAGAACAGGAAGAACCACCACACGCCATCGGTCATGAACTTACCCACGAGGAAGGCCCAGGTCTGCTTATAAGTGAAGCACTCGAAGAAAGGAATCACCTTCTCCTCCTTCACCTGCTCACGATCCTGCACTTCTGCAATATCGTTGTCCTGCTCAATGTAGTTGAGCTCCGTCTGGTTGACAAACTTGTTGTTACGGGGTTTGTCGTATAGCCAGGACCAGAGACCCATCCATATGAAACCGAGGGCACCGATGATGATGAACGCCATCTCCCAACCCCAGGCACGAGCCAGCAGGGGAATGGTAGCAGGAGCGGCAAGCGCACCCACAGAGGCACCGCTGTTGAAGATAGAGGTTGAGAAGGCACGGTCCTTCTTGGGGAAATACTCAGCTGTAGCCTTGATGGCTGCGGGGAAGTTACCAGCCTCACCGACAGCGAGAATCAGGCGACAGGCGAGGAAGAGCCATACAGAAATCGTAGTCAGGGCTGTGATACTGCCACCAGCCAGTCCGATGGCCGTCCATCCGCAGGCAGCATGCAGGCAGGCGCCCACACTCCATACGAAGATAGCGATGAGATAACCCTTCTTCGTGCCCATCCAGTCGATGAACTTTCCGGCGAAGAGGTTGGCAATGGCATAGAAAAGCGAGAAATAACCCGTGATAGTACCATAATCGCTGTCGGTCCAGTGGAAATCGGGGGCGATAAAGTCCTTCCAGGTAAGTGACAGAACCTGACGGTCCATGTAGTTGATGGTGGTTGCCAGGAACAGCAACGCACAGATGACCCAACGGAAGTTGGACATTTTCGATGTTTGTACAGGAGTCATAATATACTTTATTTAATATCAATCACGGGAATGTTGTCCTTGTCGTTGTAGTAGAGGTTCTCTCCGGCCATACCCCAGATGAAGGTGTAATAGTAAGTTCCGGCAGCAGCATGCATCGACCACTCAGGCGACATGATGGCCTGTTCGTTGTGCAGCCATACCACGCGGCTCTCCTGCGGCTCACCCATGATATGGGCGATGGTCTGCTCCTGAGGCAGGTTGAAATAATAGTAGGCCTCGATGCGGCGGCCGTGGGTGTGAGGAGGCATCGTGTTCCAGGCAGCACCCGGATTCAGCTGTGTCAGACCGAGCTGCAGCTGGCAGGGGCCCTCCTCCAATACGTCATTTACGATGAGTTTGTAAACAGTGCGGTTGTTGCACTCCTCCAGCGAACCTACGGGCCCCCAGACGGCAGCCTTCAGCGAGCCCTTACGACCGTCGAGGGTAATCCACTGGGTCTTGTAGTGCTGATGGGCAGTAGCCGAGTTCAGATAGAACTTCGCAGGCTTCTGTGGATCTTTCGAACGGAAGAGCACCTCTTTGTTCACGTCCTTGTCCTTGGCGATGTGGCCTCGACCGATGTAAAGTGCCTCCTTCGGAGAGAGGGCATACTCCTTACCGTCGACAATCACCACACCGTCGCCCTGGCCGCAGTTCACCACGCCGAGCTCACGGTTGTAGAGGAAATACTTCTCCTTGATACCGGGGTCTACGTCGAGACCCAGTTCGAGGAAGTTCTCCAGTTTCAGGGTTTTGTTCACAGGCATCGCGCCACCAAAGATAAAGCGGTCGTAGTGCGAGTAAGTCAGGTTGATCTCATCGGCCACCATCACCTTTTCCATCACGAAGCGCTCACGCAGGGTCTTCGTGTCGTAGTGCTTCACGTCCTCAGGATGACAGGCCGTCTGGAAATTCACCTTCTGCTGGCCGAAGCCACTGGTTAAGCTACTCATAAGCATTAAACATAAAATTGTTCTTTTCATTTTTCTATCGTCTTAATTATTCACTATTCACTTTTGACTATTCCCTGTTCACTGTTCGCTTTCTCTTCAGCAACGATGCGCTTGCGGTTGATGAACACCATTCCGATGGTGATGACCGACAACACGGCAGCACCGATGTAGGCAAGGTTATTCACGCACTTATAGATCACCCAGCCGAAGAGCGAGCTGGCGAAATCGAGGGCACCAGCCTGGAATCCCTCCGGAATCTTCGCAGCAGGATCCTGCGTCTGGGCATACACCGTCTGGGCAGCCTGTGAAAAAGCAGGCGCCATATCAGTGACGAACCACAGACCGATGCCCACAGCCACGATACCCACGATCAGCGTCTTGATCACATTACCCTTCGTATACGGCAGCACCATCACGAACACATAGAACATACCAGCGAGCGATGCCAGCGGCAGGAACTCATTGCCAGGCAGTGCCACAGCCATCAGCAAGGCCAGAGGAATCAGGATCAGCGATGCCACCAGCGTTGTGGGATGACCGATCACCAGTGCGGGCGACATACCGATATACACCTTCTTGCCAGCCCATTTCTTCTGCACCACCTCCTGCGTCTTCTCAGCAATCGGTTTCAGACCGTCGATGAAGAGCTTTGTGATACGCGGTATCAGCTCCATCACGGCACCCATCGTCACACCCAGGAACAGCACCTTCTTGATATCCAGCTGAGCCACGGCACCTATCAGCGCACCTACGATCACACCCAGCACAATCGGCTCACCCAGCACGCCGAACTTCTTCTTCAATCCCTCAGCGTCGATGTCGAGCTTCGAGAAACCTGGAATCCTGTCGAGCAGCCAGTTGATACCGATGGCGAATGCCGTAAAGCTCTGACAGAAAGGCTGCGGGATGGAGATACCGTCCATATCGTCGTAGTAACTCTGGAACTTGTCGGCCGTCAGGTCAGCCATCACCAGCGTGATGATGTAGCACACGATAGCAGCGAAATAACCCCATGCCAGGCTCTGGTCCATCACGAAATAGGCCACAGCACCGATGAAGGCGAAGTGCCAGTAGTTCCACAGGTCGATGTTCACCGTACGCGTACATTTTGTAATAAGCAGCAGGAAGTTCACGCCCAGACAGATGGGGATGATCAGGGCTCCCACCGCCGTGTTATAGGCCACAGCCGCAGCAGCGGGCCAGCCCATGTCGAACACACCGAGCTGCAGGTCATAAAGCTTCGAGATCTCACTCAGCGGCGAGCCGAAGTTGTTCGTCAGCAGGGCCGTCACGATGCCCAGACCTACGAAACCGACGCCCACATAAAGTCCTGATTTCAAAGACTTTCCGAACTTCATGCCGATGCAGAGTCCGATGATGGTAAACAGAATAGGCATCATCACCGATGCGCCAAGACTGATAATGTAACTGAATACTTGTTCCATTGATTAATTATCGATAATTATTATTTGTTTCAGCTGATTCGAGTGCAAAGTTACAAAAAAATAGCGAAACGCATCGCATTCCGCTACTTTTTTTCACGTTATCGTTAACGTA
>JAEEGH010002337.1_pt1 | contig 51515 bp, 47 predicted proteins | sample 9134181 | NCBI WGS metagenome assembly JAEEGH01 (sample SAMN16246544, study PRJNA631951) | gut metagenome | biome: gut microbiome; feature: rumen; material: DP-attached | host: Bos | place: Iran: Karaj | collected 2018-10
TGTCCTGTATTAGCCTCCGACATCCCCGTCGAAAGGGAAGTCTGTGGCGATGCCGCACTTTACTTTAATCCTTACGATGTCCAAAGCATTCGCAATACATTTCTGGATTTCTTAGGACGCATCGACGAATTGAAGCCGTTGTTGCAGGCCAAAGGTGCTGAACGTCACAGACGATTCTCCTTTGAGGAGTCTGCCAAGGAAATCATCCGTTTGGCAGAACGTTGCCAGCATGAATAGTGGTTTGTAAGACCTGTTCGTAGATGGAAAGGCACCGCTCAATCATCAGTTTCTTCTTGAAATACTCGATGAAACGGCTGCGGGCACCGGCTGAGTAGGTGTAATAGAGGGACTTGTCTTCCACGATGCGGCGGATGGCACTGGCCAGGGCCTCGCCGTTCTCCGTCTCAACCACCAGACCGGAATAGTCGTCCTTGTTGACCCAGGGCACACCTGAACCCTCAATGTTGCAACTGACGACGGGCTTGCCGCACGACATCGCCTCAATCTGGACGATGGCAAAGGCCTCGGTCTTCATGGTGCTGCTCAGGCAATAGACGTCGCAGGCACCATAGTAGGCGGGCAGGTCTTCGTCGGCAACACGGCCTAACAACTTCACGCGGCGACCAAGACCGTAATTGTCTATCTGTTGCTGAAGCTCGTCGTGAAGGGCTCCTGAACCGCCGATGAGCACCACGTAGTCGTCTGTCAGATAGCGGGCGGCATCAATCAGGTAGCGGTAACCCTTGTAGTGAACCAGTCGCCCTAACGAGAACACGATATTCTTCCCCTCATAGCGCCGCTTCAGTTCTGCCACCTTCTCTGGCTCCGGCTTCACCGCGTCGATGCCTATCGGCAGGAAGGTACACTTGTCCTGGACGTCGGCCAGATGAGGGGATGACGCAATATAGACGGGGGTCGTCCCCACGATGAGGTCAGCTCTGCGGACAAGCCAATCCTGCAGGGGCATGTAAAGCCAGAGCAGCTTCTTCTGTTTGACGATGTCGCTGTGCCAATGGAGCACCACCTTGCCCTGATATCCAGACAGTCTGAGAGCCAAGGCCGCCATCGGGTCTGGGTGGTGGACGTGGATGATGTCATACTCTGGGGCAATCTGCCTCAGCATGGTAACCATCTGCGGCGAAATCATCGTGGCATACTTCTTCAGCAGGGTCTTGCAGCAGAACACCTTATTAATAGGAGATACTTCAATTTCGAGATATCCTTTGTCTTCGTTGGCACAGAGCATATCGCACTGGACGCCCTCGGCGGCCAGCCCTGTCAGCAGGTCGTACATTACTTTCTCAACGCCGCCCTGTATAGGATAAAACTTCCCAAGTTGAAGTATTTTCATAAAATCGGCTGCAAAGGTACTAAGTTTTTTACGATAAAACAAATTTTTCTCTTGTAAACTAAGTAACGAGAGTTCACTATGGCTTCTGCCGAAGTAGGAAAAGAGATGAGAAAATTGTGAATCTACATGCAATAATTAAGGGATTTTTCCGTTTTTTAATATAAAAGTACGTTAATGGACAAAAACTTTATATCTCATTTTTCATGAACCTCGTGAAATCATTCATACTATACACATTCCTATTCGTATCCAGCAACATCTGTGCCCAAGATTCGCTCAGCACTTCTACCGCTGTCACCTACGACCTGACGACAGAAGCGGCTATGGGAACGGGCAGTTATACCGCCTACCAGCTGGTCACCAACCGCCACCACGTGCTGGCTACACGTCCTAATACAGCCTACATGAGAGGCGCAGTCAATGTGGAGCAGCTGTTGGGCAAGGACTGGAAACTCTCTGGAACCGTCGATATGATAGCATCTGTACATGCCGACCACAAAACCTACCTGCAACAGTGTTTTGCCAACCTGAGCTGGAAGGGATTCTTCCTGGAGGCTGGCAGTCGGGAACTGCCTCCTGTATTGCGCAACGAGCGCCTGTCAGTAGGCCATTTTGCCAAAGGAATCAACGCCAAGCCCGTGCCGCAGGTACATATTGGTACCAATGATTTCTGGACTGTCCCCTATACGAAAGGGTGGCTGCAGATTCACTTCGACGGTGGCTACGGCAAGCTGATGGACAACAACTATCGCGAAGAAGCCTTCATGAAGAATCCTCAAGTCAACCCCCGCTATTCCAACGGGGCTTTCTATCATCAGAAACACCTTTATCTGCGCAGCAATTCCGAAAAGCGCTTCTACGTCACGGCAGGCATAGAACATGTGGCGTTTTTTGGCGGCACCAGTTGGTATTGGACAGCCAACGGGCTGGAGTCAAAGAGCAAGCCCGCCAACCTGAAGGCTTTCGCGCAGGTCATACTGCCCCTTGGCGACAGCAATTATTATGAAAACGATGCTATGGAGGACTGGGTGTATGGCAACCACCTCGGATCGATGACCGTGCAGCTGAGCTGGAACATCGACAAGCACCATCTGTTGCAGGCCTATCTCGACAATCCCTTTGAGGACGGTTCTGGCATACGCAAGAGCAATGGCATCGACGGTCTGTGGGGCGTTGAGTACGCCAACAAGGCGTCTGGCCGACAGTTGGTCAGAGGTGCCGTGGTAGAATATTTCCATAGCACCAACCAGTCGGGCCCCCTGCACTGGGATCCAGACGACTATCCGGAACCTATACGCAGTCAGGTCACGGACATGACGACAGGCAATGACAACTATTACAACCACATGTTCTATGGCAGCTACGACCACTTTGGCATGACCTTTGGCACGGCTCTGATCACTTCACCTATTTATAATAAGAACGGCAGCAACTCGTTCGACAACAACCGCGTCAAGGCTTGGCACGTAGCCGTCAACGGCGAGATTACCGACCGCCTGAGCTATCTGGTCAAAGGTTCCTACCGCGAAGGATGGGGTACATACAGTTTTCCTGTTCCCACCAGAAACCACTCCTTCGACGCCATGCTGCAAGGCATATATCAGTTAGGCCCCTGGCAATTCAGCGGAGCCTATGCCTTCGACAAGGGAAACATCTACGGCGACTGCTCAACGTTTAACATTAAAATTGGCTACCATGGGAAAATACTTTAAATACATCTTCCTTCTTACATCATCCATCTTCCTTCTTGCATCTTGTCAGGAGGGACGAGATGCAGGCGACCTGTTTGGACAATGGCAGATGACGGACTCCAAGTACGTGAGTTTCTCTAATTCCATCGTCGTCTTTCGCAGTGTCATTGCAACGCCACACTCTCAAAGAGAGAACAGCAATGTCAGGGACGGCGAGGTCTATGGCACCTTCGAACACGTTGGTGACAGCCTTTTCATACATTGCTATTCCATAACCGACGTAACAGGCACCCCTGAGGATATCGACTTGATAGAAAACGTCTTCGGCCTTAAGCCTTTCGGCAACATCCGCTTCAGGATCGATGCCCTTGACGACGACCAGCTCCTGTTGAGCAAAGACAATCAACACTGGAAACTAATCAAGTGGTAGTGTGTCATCCATATACGACGAGAGCCGGGCTGCAAGGTATGCGGCTCGGCTCTCATCATATGGCTTGGTTCTTCCTTCAGACCTTCAAGGTCTCATCTTGATGGACGCTATACACAGGAGGAGCATTCAATAGTCTTTCCTTCCTCTGCTGCCACTTTGTGGCAACTGTTGCATGACCATTGGCAATGATGCTTCTTCTTGGCTTGTTTTTCGGTTTTGCAGGCTCCCTTTCCGTCTCGATGCGACGCTCATCAAACAGGCACTGCCAGTCACGCTCGTCGGTAGGAAGGCCGAAGACGTCTTTCATCTTCACATGGTCTATGACCAACAGTTTGTCGTCACTGTCCCCTACACGCTCTCCCTCCGTGAAGTCGGTGGTAACCCTCATGCGTGTTTCCACCATGTTCAGGTATTCGCTCAACAGTTGTGTGGGATATGCCAACTGCACAAACTGTACTTCCGGCAAGGGGTAATTGGTACTCACGCCACGTACGTCAACAAGCACCTTCAAGTTTCCAGAACAGATGTTTTCCATCGGGAATTTCGGCTTCGACTGAACATCGCCATAGAACACCTTCGCTGGAACACCATGGCGTGAGTAGTATTCCGCAATGGCCTCTGCATGTGTCTCGTTGAAGGCATAGACGATGCCCCGCTTGTTGTCGGCATGCTCCTTGTATGCCTTGAACAGACATGCCATACTCTCCAGGCTTATCAACCGACCGTATAACTCCCCGGAGACGTAGTCTTCAGGATTTGCCTTGGGCCTGAGCATGTCAAGATACATACCAGTGAGTCCCGACGGAGGAACGGACACATATTCCACATCTTTCAGCAGCCCCTGGTCAATACTGCTTTTCAAGCTCTGTGACGGCAATACCATATCGAATAGATGGAATTTTGGTATGGACCTGACGTCACAAGGTGCCAACGAAAGCCCCACAACCTTTACTTTTGGCCAGACATGCAAGGCATTCATGTAGGCACTTGGCTCAGCGTAGTTGGCATCCCATACGACGATCAGCGATGGTTCGTAGGACAAGACCATGTCGATAAGCCTGTAGGACAGCAACGGCTCGTGGCAGACGACTAAACTACGGTGCTTCATTCCGTTGTCGTAAAAGTCCAGCCTGACGGCATCCTGCATCCCGTTCTTCTTGAATTCCCGTTCCACCAGATCTGCCTGAAAGTCATTCCTCACGACAACAAGCGTTTTCGGCTGCTCCATACACTGGCGTTCCTTGTTCTCTACCAGTCCGTTGCGCATCAGGCTGATGACAAACCGGGCTTTCTCAACATACGGGGGAATCTGCACCAACACCTTCCTATTCGTTCTGAGTGTTTCTTGAAGGTTCTCGGCCATTTCCTCACAGAACGCCATGGTCGGTGAGTTGTAATCCCTTCCCCACAGTGCGAATGGTGCTTCGCTGTTCTCATAGGAAACAGATGATTGAAGGTTCTTGTCTTGATTCTTTCCTCCTACAATCGACTTGATGCGGAACATCTGTTCGTTGACAAGCCATTTATTGTTTATTGTTTCACCGTTATTGTTTATTGTTTCCCGGTTATTGTTTATTGTTTCACGGCTATTGTCCACCCCTCTTCCCTTGCCGCTGATTCTTCCGAGGAAAGTACCCTGCCAGTTGCGGTCACTTGTGGGCAGGCTGAACATCAGATAGAGCCCCACCTGATCGAGGATGATTACCTCCTGCTTACCTTTCGCCACACGCATACCGCGGCCCACCTGTTGCAAGTATTTCGAGAGCGACAGAGTCGGGCGCGCCAGTTGTATGAACTCCACTTCCGGCACGTCGAAACCCTCAGAGAAAATGTCCACATTCACTAAAATGTCAATTCCTCTATCTTCCTGTCCTTTTAATTCGTTAAATTCGTTGTTCCTGTATTCCTCAACAATCCGTCGTCTCTCCTTTGCCGGAGTCTTGCTGTCAATCACGGCACAGCGCAGTCCACGCTCTGAGTAGTACTCAGCGATATGCCTTGCATGCTCACGGTTGATGGCATAGACAATCCCCCTCTTCCCTTCGGCAAACTCCTTGTACGACCTGTACAGGTGCTCAATGCTCTCTTCCGTGTCCAGTACCAGTGCGACCTGCTTCGTCTGGTAGTCGCCGTCGGCACCGCGCTTGTTCAGGCTGGCCACCTTCCGCACGGCGATGCTGTCCGAGCGAACTGATACATAGTCGAGGTCGCTCAGCCAGCCTTTTTGTATAAACTCGCGGATGCTCCACGACTGAAGCAGCGTGTCGAAGAGATCCGTAAATGCTTCTCCGCTCAGCCTGCAAGGCGTGGCCGTCAGTCCTAAGAACTTCGCTTTTGGCCACCACTCCCACAGCATCTGATAGGTCTCAGCTACTGCATGGTGTGCCTCGTCGATAATGATGAGCGAAGGTGAGAAGAATTCTTGGGTTCCGATTCTCCGTGTCAGCGTCTGTATGCTTGCCACCTGTACCAGTTTCGCCTCATCAATCGGTTTTCCACTGACTATCAATCCATGTTCTATTCTGAACCTGTCCAGCGTCCGCGAAATCTGTTCTATCAGTTCTATGCGGTGTGCCACGATAAGGACACCACCACGGCTTATCGTTTGTTGTTGATTGGTTATTGTACGGATTGCCTCCGCCATCAAGTACGTTTTTCCTGTACCTGTCGGCATCTGCACCATCACGCTCTGGTATTCCTCCCAAGCCTGATGCAGCCGTTCAAGCATCTCTTTCTGATAATCTCTTAAGGCCTCTTGCATCTCACAAGTTATTTTCTCCAGACCTTTGAAGCCCCTTGATAAGGGGCTGGCCTAAGCCAGGGTTTCAATTCTTCCTCCAAACCTTTGAAGCCCCTTGATAAGGGGCTGGCCTAAGCCAGGGATTAAATTTCTTTTCTCCAAACCATCTTGTTGACTATTCCCACATAGCTCTGGATGATTTTCACAACCTTCGTCGAGACGTTTTCTTCGACGTAGTCGGGAACCGGTAGGCCGTAGTCACCGTTCTGGTTCATGGTGACGGCGGTATCGACAGCCTGCAAAAGACTCACCTCGTCGATGCCCGCGATGAAGAAGCAGGCTTTGTCAAGAGCTTCTGGGCGTTCCGTCGATGTGCGGATGCAGATGGCTGGGAACGGATGGTCAACGCTCGTAAAGAAGCTGCTTTCTTCAGGAAGTGTGCCTGAGTCCGAAACCACGGCAAAGGCATTCATCTGAAGACAGTTATAGTCGTGAAACCCGAGAGGTTCATGCTGGATGACACGTCTATCGAGTTTGAAGCCAGACTGTTCCAGACGCTTGCGACTACGAGGATGGCAGCTATACAGAATCGGCATGTCATACTTCTCTGCCATCTTGTTGATGGCCGTAAACAACGACAGGAAGTTTTTCTCCGTATCGATATTCTCTTCGCGATGGGCCGACAGCAGGATGTACTTACCTTTCTCTAACCCCAGACGCTTATGGATGTCACTGGCCTCTATCTCTGCCAAGTTCTCATGCAGCACCTCAGCCATGGGTGAACCAGTGACGTAGGTGCGTTCCTTCGGCAGGCCACAGTCAGCTAAGTAGCGACGGGCATGTTCCGAATACGCCATGTTCACATCGCTGATGATATCTACGATGCGGCGGTTCGTCTCTTCAGGCAGACATTCGTCCTTACACCTGTTACCAGCCTCCATGTGGAAGATGGGGATATGCAGGCGCTTGGCACCGATGACGCTCAGACATGAGTTTGTGTCACCCAACACCAACACCGCATCAGGTTTTGTCTCTACCATCACCTTATAGCTCTTGTCGATGATGTTACCCATGGTGGCTCCGAGGTCATCTCCCACAGCCTCCATATAGATGTCAGGATCCGCGAGCTTCAGGTCCTTGAAGAACACCCCGTTCAGGTTATAGTCGTAGTTCTGGCCTGTATGCGCCAGCAGACAGTCGAAATACTTCCTGCACTTGTTAATCACTGCAGCCAGTCTGATAATCTCAGGGCGCGTCCCAACGATAATCAGCAGCTTTAACTTTCCATTATTCTTAAAACTACTCATATTCTTATCTTTTATTTGAACACGAATTATACGAATTAACACGAATCTTTTTATTCCGAAAACATCTAAAAACACGAAATACCCGAAAACTATTCTTACTGATTACTATCATCAAGATGATAGCTTTGCTAATGCAAAGGTTTTTATTTTATTGGATGAACCTCTGAAAGCTTGCTTTCAAGATTCATCAAACAAAATCAAACTCGTAATCAGTAAGAATGTTACCTCTTCATATTCGTATGATTAGTGCGATTCGTGTTCGTTTTTAAATTTTTGTCTTTTTAGAGTTTTTCGGGCCTTTTCGGAATCTATACCTTCTCAAAGATTTTGAATCCCTTGATAAGGGATGGCTATAAAGCAGGGATATCAGACCTTTTCGAAGAAAGTGTCCGGCCTACTCGGATCGAAGATCTCGTTACAGTACATCACCGTCACGAGGTCCTCTGTCTCTGAGAGGTTGATGATATTATGCGTATATCCCGGCAGCATGTGGATGGCCTGGATGTGGTCACCATCAACTTCCCATTCCAGCACCTTCCCTTCAGGGTCATTCAGGTTACGCTGTTGAATGAGTCCATGACCCTTCACCACAATGAAGAACTCCCACTTCGTGTTATGCCAGTGCTGTCCTTTCGTAATGCCAGGCTTCGAGATGTTGATGGATACCTGTCCACTGTTCAGCGTATGCACCAGTTCCGTAAACGACCCGCGCTCATCCACATTCATCTTCAGCGGGAATGCCACCTTCTCCTTTGGCAGATAGCTCAGGTAGGTCGAATAGAGCTTCTTGGCGAAGCTCCCCTCCCCTATCTCAGGAATAACAGGAGCCTCCCCCCTGCCCCCTCTCAAGGAGGGGGTGTTGCGGGCGAAGGTGTGCAACAGGCTGACTATCTCGCCTAACGTCACCTGATGCGTTACCGGACAGTAACAATACCTACCCTTTTTTGAACACGGATTGCTCGGATTACTCGGATCATTATTATTCGTGTTATTAGTGAGATTCGTGTTCGTTTCTTCCGTGTTCGTTTCTTCTGTGGTCGTTTCATCTGTGGTCGGTATAACCTCCAGCCCATTGAACTCACACCGATGTTCCTTGCCCTGTAGTGCATCCAGCATCTCAGCTACCAGGTCATCGATATACAGCAGTTCCAGTTCTACGCTCGGGTCGTTCACCTGTATCGGCAGGTCATTCGCGATGTTATTACAGAACGTGGCCACCGCCGAGTTATAGTTGGGACGACACCACTTACCAAACAGGTTCGGGAACCTATATATCAGAACCCGAGGCTTTTGTTTTGAACACGAATTACTCGAATCTACCGAATCTTTTTCTGCGCAGCCATTCGTGCTATTAGTGAGATTCGTGTTCGTTTCTTCCGTGTTCGATGAGTTAATTCTCGAATTCTCTAATTCTTGATTTTGTAAGAATTCGCGTTCGTAGTCGAGAAACAAATCCTCGCCAGCCTTCTTCGACCGCCCATATTCCGAGTTGCCGAAACGGCCAGTCAGCGAGGCCTGCTGGCTTGAACTCAGCATCACTGGACATTTGTTCCCGTACTTCTTCAGCGTATCCAGTAGCGTCGAAGCAAAACCAAAGTTTCCCTCCATAAACTCGGAGGTCTCCTTCGGCCTGTTCACCCCAGCTAAATTAAACACGAAGTCGCACTCCTTACAGTACATTTCCAGTTCTTCAGGAGTACTGTCTATATCGTACTCAAAGACCTCGTCGATCTTCAGGTCCGGCCGTGTCCTGTCTTTCCCGTCCTTTATATTATATAAGGTGGCGCAAAGGTTTTTACCTACAAACCCTTTCGCTCCTGTAACAAGAATTTTCATACCGAAAACTATTATCTTTATTCTTTATTCCGAAAACATCTAAAAACACGAAATACCCGAAAACTCTTTCTTTCAAATGACAATCATTGAGATGATTGCTTTGCCATGCAAAGGTTGTTATTCTTTTGAATCACTTCTGAAAGCGTGCTTTCAAGATGATTCCAAATAATAGCAATTCATCATTTGCAAGAAAACACCGCTCCATATTCGTTAGATTCGTGCAATTCGTGTTCGTACTAAAAAAAAGTCTACCGTATGATTTTTGTATTTTTAGAGTTTTTCGATGTTTACGAGATCCAATTACACAAGGTTAGGTATGCCATTGAGTTCATTCTGGATATACTCTAACGAAGCAATCTTCTCCTTCGTCTCTTCGAGGTTCAGGCGACGGGTGTTGTCGCTGTTGAACTCCTCGATGGTGGCGCGCTTGGTATCACCCTCCTTGAAGTACTTGTCGTAGTTCAAGTCACGGTTGTCGGCAGGTACGCGATAGAAGTTACCCATGTCCTCGGCCTTCGCACACTCCTCCTTGGTCAGCAGCGTCTCGTACATCTTCTCACCATGGCGAATGCCGATCACTCGTATCTCTGGTTCCGAAGGATTATTATTCTCTAATTCTCCAATTCTTGATGAATTATTCGTGTCATTAGTGAGATTCGTGTTCGTTACCACATCCCTGCGGTATTGGTGTTTAAACAGCTCCACTACCGCCTCGGCCTGTGTCTGGATGGTACATGCCGGAGCCTTCTGCACTAAGATGTCACCGTTCTGACCATGCTCAAAGGCGAACAACACTAAATCGACAGCCTCTTCCAACGACATGATGAATCGTGTCATCTTTGGTTCAGTCAACGTAATCGGATTACCCTTACGGATCTGGTCAATCCAGAGAGGAATCACCGAGCCACGGCTACACATCACGTTGCCGTAGCGCGTACAGCAAATCTTCGTATCACCAGAGAGACGTGACTTCGCCACGGCAATCTTCTCCTCGATGGCCTTCGTGATACCCATCGCATTGATAGGGTAAGCAGCCTTATCTGTACTCAGGCAGATCACACACTTCACGCCAGCATCGATGGCAGCATCCAATGTGTTGTCTGTACCAATCACATTCGTCTTCACAGCCTCCATCGGAAAGAACTCACATGAAGGAACCTGCTTCAATGCAGCAGCATGGAACACATAGTCCACACCCTTCATCGCATACTTCAGTGTCGATTTGTTGCGCACGTCACCGATGTAGAACTTAATCTTGTTAGCTACTTCCGGCATCCTTGCCTGGAAGTCGTGACGCATATCGTCCTGCTTCTTCTCGTCGCGTGAGAAAATACGAATTTCCCCGATGTCTGTTCTCAAAAACCTGTTCAGCACAGCATTGCCAAACGATCCCGTGCCGCCAGTAATCAGCAGCGTCTTTCCTTTAAATACACTCATGTTATTATATGTTTAAATTGTTTTCGTGTTTTATCCTCCATCCTCCAGCTTTTAACATAAGTTCCTGTAAATAAGGATTATACTCATGGAGGATATGACTGGAGGATGGAGGATTAAGGTAAAAATCAGCGTTTTTTGCGTTTTACGAGATACGCATTACCGTATTCTTTCTCATCTTTTGTCAGATTGCCCATGTGCGTCAGCCGGCGCCCGAAGGCTACGGCAGAGATGTTTTGCAACAAGCTGATGCCCACTTCGCTCTTCAGATATTCAAGGATGGCCGTCGCCGTCATCCACTCGCCCTCCTTCTCGTCGGCGGCAGGCTCGAAATGGTCTAAGAAAAACATCTCGGCAGCAGTCTTTTCGCAGAACCTGCGGTTCGACTCGATGATCTGCTTCGTCTGCTCCTCGTTGAAGAATGTCGGCACATGCTCGTGCAGTGCATCCATCGCCTGGGCATAAAGCTGTTCGTAGTTGGGGCGCGTACTCACATCGATGGGCCCCGTCAGTTGCACGGCGAGGAATCGGCGGCTGCCCGTCGGATCAGCCAAGACCTTGGTCTCGTTAGTGGTAGCGATGAACGATGCGCGGCGCGGGAAGTCCTCAACATGCCTACCGTAGGGACGCTTGGTTTTCACCGACGACAGCGTGATGATGTTTTTCAGGAAGCCCTGCTGCACCCTGGGCGAAATCTGGTTGAACTCATCCAGGTTGATGAGCAGCATCTGCGCCATCTGTTGAAACACCTGATTCTTGTTGCTCAGCTGCAGGTTGCCCGTGTAGCCGAAGCTCAACTCAGGCGGCAACAGCATTTCGCAGAACGTTGTCTTGTTCCAGCCCTGCTCCGAGATGAGCAGCGGCACAGCCTGGTTGCCGTATTTCGCGACATTGCCGACGCGCCACTGGCGCACCATCGCCAAGAACCACGTGTAGAACCAGTCCTCCCAGTGCGGATTCTCAGTCGGCACCCTGCGAGCCAGCTCACGGATGTAGTCCTTTCCATCCCACTTACCACGCTGCGCCCAAATGTATTCACCTATAGGGTCATACTCAGGAATCAGGTTCGACTGTACATAGCGCCGCACGTCGTTCTCGCGTGCATTGATGCCAGCCTTTAGCGACTCCATCGCCATACCCATCAGCACACGTTTGTCCAACGGCGTCCAGTCCATGTAGTTGAAGCTTTTGTCCTGATACTCAGTATATCCCATGACGCTGTTAAAGCGAAAGTTATATTTCTCGTTCAAGAAGTCCACCAGCCGTTGAGTCTCCTTGCTGATGTCCCGTGTGTTTTTATCTTTTGTCTCTTTCATTTTTTCAGCTATTATAATCCGTTCCATCCGTTATATCCGTGTTCGCTTTCGTTATGGTTATCGTTATGGTTATCGTTTTCGTAAGAAACTAACGTGATTTCCTCAACTTTTCTAGGCAATTTCCTCGAGAAAGTGCCGTGATTTCCTCAACTTATCCTTAGGATTTCCTTCGGTTATCCTAAGGATTTCTGAAGGAAAAGTACTGGATTTCTGCAACTTTTCTACGCGATTTTTACCCCTTTTTGCCCATTATCCTCCATTCTCCAGCCACATCCTCCAGCCGCAACATCCTCTTTCATAACCACTTACACCAAATCCTGGAGGATGGAGGATTTTTTAAAACTTCTTTTAAATTACAGCCATCGCTTCCTCGATTTCTTTGAGCGGAGTGTTTCCTCCCCACATCCTATAAACGTAAAGAGGCGTAACACACCCAAAATCCATCGAGCAAGAACGTGCTTCGTTTTCCATAAACTCTTGCAAACGGGAAATCAAATCTGTATTCATATCGATGAAGGTTTTAAAAGATGGTTCCATACCCCACTCCAGAATGCACTCCACATACTATCTCTATAGCACAATTTGTGCTTCCACTCATTGGCTTTCCAACGATGGTATTTATAACACACACGTCGAACTACGTTCTTTGGGGCCTCATCCGACAATGTTGTCTGCATTATATCCTCTTCTACCCGCTGTTTCAGGTAGGGATTAAACTGAACGAAATTGAAAATGCCCGACGCAAAGCCTAACTCTTCCACACAGATTGCATTGAAAATGCCATAAATGTCTTTCAAGCCAAACTGTTCAATAACACTCTCAATCCTTTCCCAATCCACATCTTTCCCATGAGCCTTTACGAAGAAAGCCCAGTCTAATAGTTGCCTGAGATTAATCTCACCTGTAGAGAAGTGTAACGTCAGGTGCTTCAACAAAAACAATGCATGGAGGTTGGCTGATGGCAGGAAAACCTTTTCGCCGTATAGTTCTATACTTTGGCTATCATCCTGACCCAATTCCTTCAAAATCACTTCAAGCTCAACATGTGACTTATGGTGATGTACATTAATGAAGTCATAATGGTTTTCCACCATAAACTCCCCCCAGTAGAACACCGTATGATGATGGTGTGAAGCGTCTATTTCTATTCCTTTCTCCTTAGCCAAGGTCTCGTCAGCTTCTTTCTGTTGCCCGAAAAGCCAAATATCAATATCACCTGTCGGCCTATGTTCAGGTTTTGGCCAGTCAAGCGAACAAGCATAGCCCTTCAAGACCATCATCTGAAAGCCATGACGATTATAGAATGTCGCTAATTCTGAGATGGCTTTGCCATATTGTTTATACCGACACTCATAGTTTTGAAGGACATCTCCTATCCATTCCAACAGAAACACTTGTGGCGGGCGTTGTTTTTCTGGCAGGCGTTCTATACCGTCCAACACTATAGGAGAAAGCCCATGCTGCTCTGCATGGACTTTTAGTTCTGTCCAATCTATGGAATCAGGTAATACGCCACACGTATTACCAATGCCTAATCGAGTTAATGCCAATAAGGCATCAAAGGTTTTTGATAATGTCAACGTAGTTGGATATAACATATTCAACATCCTCATCCGTCAGACGGGTGTGCAAAGGCAACGTCACTTCATTAACAAAGAGGTTATAAGCATTGGGGTAATCCTTGATATCGAATCCCAAAGCTTTATAAGCTGTCATCATGGGCAGCGGCTTATAGTGTACATTGCATGCGATTCCACGCTCAGCCATCTTCACAATCACATCGCGACGTTCCTGATCTGTACGAGCAAGCAAACGAGTTATGTAAAGATGACCACTGCCAGCAAAGTCCTCACCATAATGAGTCAGATAAGCCACCTTGTGGTTAACGTCAAGGTTAGCGTTAAGGTCATCAATCGCAGCGTTATAACGCTCGATAATGTTTTTACGTCTCTCCAACATCCCTTGGTAACGACTCAACTGAGCTAAACCAATACCGGCCATGATGTCCGTCATGTTGCACTTGTACCAAGGGCCAATCACATCATATTCCCAAGCACCTAATTGTGTCTTTGCAAGCGCATCTTTATTTTGTCCGTGCAGAGATAGCAACTGAGAAATCCTATAAAGCATTTCATTCCACGTTTCCCTCTCTTTTCTCGGAACAGTCGGGAAATAGTTTTCGTTATCGTTTTGGTTTACGTTTTCGTTACCAAACGGCAAGTTCCAAGTCAATGCACCGCCCTCTGCCGTAGTCAAATTCTTTACAGCATGGAAACTGAAAGAGCTAAAGTCTGCAATGGCACCTGCCATCTTTCCATGCCATTGTGCACCAAAAGCGTGGGCATCATCAGCAGCAACAATAATACGACCTATCTTCCTCTGTATTTCATTAGCAGGACGGAACAAATGCTTCTTAGCCTCAATGACCGCGAAGATCTTGTGAAAGTCGCACATGACACCGCCCAAATCCACAGGACAAATCACCTTGGTCCTTTCGGTAATGGCCTCAGCCAACTTGTCATAGTCCATCTCCACATTGTCCTTCTGGCTGTCCACCATCACCACCTTGCAGCCCACATGCTGAGTAACAGAAGCGGTGGCAGTGTAAGTATAGGCAGGAACTATCACCTCATCGTCAGGTCCAACACCAATCAGACGCAGAGCCATTTCCATAGCAGCCGTGGCAGAGTTCAGGCACACAACCTTTTCAGTCCCAACATATTCAGCAATCCGTCTCTCAAACTCCTTGGTCTTAGGGCCGGTGGTGATCCAGCCACTCAAAATAGCCTCAGATGCCAAGTTAGCCTCAGCCTCCGACATGTCAGGGGGCGAGAACGGAACATTTCTTAATTTAGTATTCATATCTCATATAGTTCATTTCTTTACAACACTCTTGATTATATCAACGTACTTCTTTGCCCCAACTTCTTTAGTCAGATTGTTCAAGATAAACTGTCGTGCGTTCTTGCCCATTTCTTCACAACGGGAAGAATCATCGGCAAGGTTCTTAATACCCTCCACGAACTCCTGCACATTGCCAGCATGGGTAAACACGCCACAATCATTCTTTTCCAATATCTCTTTCAATTCACCTTCATCAAAGCTGGCAATCACAGGCCGTCCGCAAGACATGATGGACCAGCTTTTGGAAGGCATCGCACTTCCGCCCAATCCTTCCTTGCAGGAAACTATGCAGGCATCACCTAAAGAATACACATAACTCACTCGTTCTACAGGCTGCAAGGGATTCAGATGCACATTGGTCAGTCCTTCTTTCTCAATTCTTGTGCGAATCTCGTTTTCCAATCCCCCTGTACCAAACAGTGCAAACTGCACTTCTGGCAGTCGGGAAGCACCGTCAAGTACAATTCCGATATTCTGGGCATTACCCAAGTTACCGGCATAAACCACCGTAACCTTATCCCGTGACAATCCAAACTCCTCAAACAACGGATTCTCAGCCTTTTCCACGGGTTGCACAGCCTCTTCATCCGCCCAGTTGTACACCACCTCGATTTTCTCAGCTGGTACACCACGAGCAACCATGCTTCGTTTGATGTCGTGCGATATGGCAATGATCTTGTCAGAATTGCGGAAGGTCACATTTGACACCCACATTCCTACCTTCCACAGCAGTCCCCCGCTCTTGGCCATGCCTGTACCACTCAGTGTTTCCGGGAATAAATCCTGTGCGTTATACACCACAGGCTTCTTCCTGAACAAGCGGACAATTGGCAACTTCAATCCCTGAATGGGCGGAGTGCTATCAATAAACGCCACATCATATTTCTTCCAAAACATATAATGCAACTGCACCATCTCACAGAAGAGATAACGCAAAGCCCGCAGCACAGGGTTCTTCCCTTCCCCATACATGTGAAAGCGGTGTACCTGCACCATTCCTTCACGCAGAATCTCATTTCTGCTCCACTTTGCCCCTATCTCTACGTTTCGGGTTGGTGTAGGCACAGTTATCAGCGAAGATATACCTTGCTTTGCGGCCTCTTCCGTCATATCATCTATGACAAACAGACCGGCACACTGCTCGGGATGGTAATAGGCGTATGGTATAAATACTATCATCTGGGGACTAACATTGCTTATTGATAAAATCTATAGCCTCCCATTTCTTACATACTTCATGCACACCATTTTCATCTTCCACATATATCGAAGGAAGAAACTTGATGAATTGTGAAGCTGATGTATAGGTATATGCACCAATCTTATGATAAAAGATTTTATCTCCCTCTTTTAATTCTGGTTCATTTAACAAAGTAAACAATCTGTCGCCCTCAACACACGTGAAACCCACAATGACCTGCTTTTCAACACTACTGCGGTTTTTATAATCATCGGCAACTATTTCGTAGAAATGAGAGTTTTTTCTAAACATGGGGTCTATTTGTGTTCTACCGCCATCTGTAACGACAAACCGATTATATATCGTTTTTTTTACATCGACAATGCTAGTTACATATGTTATTGCCGTAGCGAGTATAGATTGTCCTGGCTCAACAATAAGTATTGTTTTATCCTTATCGAAAAACTCTGAGAGCGCGTCCGAGATAACGGCAAAATAATTAAGATAGTTAGGTCTGTTTTCCAATCCCCCAAAGAAACCACCTCCTATATCTACATATTCCAGCTGCAGATTCAAAACTCTGGTAATTTCACATGCCTTTCTCGATATTGCACAATAAGCATCTAAAGAACGTGACGGTATGCTATTATGTAAATGCAAACCAATAATATGACAATTGGGAATTTGATTTAAACTAATGATAGCATTTTTCAAATCTCCATTTTCATAACTAATGCCAAAGCGACTTCCTTCTTTTCCGCTAGCTGTCTGGCCAGGACACATCTTCTCAAGATCAAAATTTACACGGAGGCCAATTCTTTTTTCAATAGAATCGGGTATTTCCTGTACCCATCGTAATTCTCGCCATGAATCAATGTTCACAATAGCACCTCCAGCAACGGCCTCTTTGAATGAGGTTTCATCTTTTGCAATCCCATTATAAATGATTCGATTAACTGGGTATCCGCATGCTTTAGCTAATGAATACTCATCATCGGAAACCACTTCTGCATAAAAGCCTTGCTCTTTCATATACTTTAGAACCCAAGGCATACCATTGGATTTTACAGAATATCCGACTAGAGAATTCTTCCAATGTTTTTGTATTGCTTTATTTAGAAGAGCTACATTATTATCAAACTCATTCTTATGGATAATGAAATAGGGTGTATTCATCTTCGTTTCTATTTTCTTTGAATTAATTGATCTATCTTATTCTTTACATGTTGAGCAGAATTAATCGCCTCTTTCACTTCACATCTACTTGCGATCACATACCCGCATCCATCCAAATTTGTACGGTACGGCATAATAGTATCGCCAACATGAAGGTGATGTTCAATTATAACATCTTCAAGTTTTTCAATTTCTTTAAAGTTCGGAAGAGCACTTATTATTCCTGGTGATAATGCCAGCAATTTTGTAGCTACAGGTTTAGATTCAGATTGAGGGCACCAATCGGTCTTATCCCCAACGGCAGCCTTTATCATATTACCCATATAATCGATACCAGTTCCAATAGGGATTATGTGTGAGCCAATAAGATTTCCTCCCATTCTGGCCCCCACGTCCACTATATGTACATCGCCACCTTCTCCAATCAAGAGATCCATATTTACCGAGCCATGATTAACCTCTAAAGCATTTAATGCTTTAAATACGCATGTTCTTATTTTTTCTTCGGCCGCAGCTGATAGTCCAGATGGGATCGCATGGCCAAGTTCTGCATAATATGGTGGAAGAGTCATGTCTTTTTGCATAATACCAAGGATGTGAATTACGCCATTATCGACAAACGATTCAACTCCATACTCCTTACCAACGACAAAAGGTTCGGCCACTGCTCGGTGTGTTATTGATCCATCCATGGCATATTTACAGGCCTTTTCAAAATCATCCGCCTTATCCACACGCGATGCGCCACGGCTTCCTGAACCGTCACATGGCTTCATCATAACAGGGAAATGTATTTGGGGGAGTATCTGGGGTATTTGTTCCAGCGAGTCAATCTCAAATGAATATCCCGTATCGTCAGCTTTTGCATCAAATAGACATCTTCTAACTGCAGCTTTATTCTTTATGGCCTTTGCTGATTTGTAGTTAATCCCTGGCAAATGCAGCTCTTGAGCAATGTAACTCATTGTCAGCACACTAAAGTCTGTAGCAGCAGTAAGCACGCCATCTACCTGTTTATCTCTGGCATACTCTAAACAAGACTGCTCATCAACGATATTAATAACAGCGTGCTCATTTGCAGAATCAAAACCCACAGCGTTGGGGTCGGCATCAAGGCATAACACATAATAGCCCATTTCTCGTGCCTTCATTATTACAAAATTCTGTAGAAAACCGCCCCCAAGCATTAATAGTTTTTTGGGATGGTTTGCTTCTCTTTCAACCTCCTTATAAAGATTCTCCCTAAACAACACTGTCTTAACTGTTTTAAATATTATTTTCACGTCTAACAGAAATGAAATATTTTCTGCATAATAAACGTCGTTGTCTATTTTTTTCTGAGCATCAGCACTATTACGGTAATATGCTTGGCTGTAACCAGTAATTCCCGGTTTTACAGTAAGAAAAACTCGTTCTTCTGGCTTATACCTTTCTATCCAATCCAGAGGATCAGGACGTGGGCCGATTAAACTCATTTGCCCAACAAGTACGTTTATAAATTGTGGAATCTCGTCCAAGCTGGTTTTGCGTAAGAACTTGCCCACTCTCGTTACACGGGGGTCATCATCGCCATTATATGTGCTCCCATCCGATAAACGAAGATCCGGAGCGTTCACTTTCATGGATCTGAATTTTAACATCCCGAAAGGTTTTCCATATTGTCCGATTCTCTTTCCGGCATAAAAAATAGGACCATTGTCTTCTAACCAAATAAAAGGTGCTATTATTACAATAATGCACAATACAAAAGGAAGGGCAAAAAGAGCTAAAATAAAATCAAATATTCTCTTAAAGAAAGACCTATATATGTTCTTTATGTTATTTCTTTTCATATCTTAGATACTTATCAAAAGTATTCATTAGTTAATAACCACATGTATGTTTACCCTTAATGTATTTTCCGAGATAATAATTTCCATATAGTGGAATTAGGGTTTCTCAACGTCTTATTCACAGAATAAAACATAATTGGAGAGAAATATAATAACTTATCCAGGATTTGAATTTTCTTATCCGGGAACGTATTTAGAATAATATGAATCTCTTTGTTATAATATTTATTTATATAGTCAAGGTACATTTGTTTTCCACCATAAACACAAAGAGTTGCAAGAAATGCAAAGACCGCTCTTCCATACACCCATTGCCCCATCTGTTCAGAGTAGTTCTTTCCGATATAAGAGCGAAGCCTGTTGTACCCCATTAGATTAGAATCAATTTTCTTCCAATTCGGAGCTGTCATCAATGAATCCGGACGATCAAAATGATTATACAGGAATTTGTTTAAGTATGCAATTTTGTCTGAATTAATGAGGATCCTCCACAGGTTTATTAAATCTGCTCCCAAAACAACGTCTTCATCAAACCAACAGTTTTTTTCGATAAACGCTTCCTTTTTAAAGAACATATTTGAAATCATAAGGGGAAGCTTCCTGACGAGGAGCTGGCTTAACACATCATCTCTATTGTAGAATTCAGTTACATTATCCTTACACTCTTCTGAAAAAACAAAGAGCTCATTTGCCCCCACCTCTGCATACTTACTGAAGACAACATCCAACCCATTTGATGTAGCACATTCATACAAGTCAGCAAGAAAGCGAGACGATACTGTATCATCAGGGTCTATGCTGACAATCCATTCACCTTTTGCCTCTCTGATGCCCATATTACGAGCCGCAGGAAGACCTTGTATGGTTTGCTTTACTACCCGATAATCAATTTCCCCTTCTTTCAATACCCTTTCTGCGATATCTATAGAGTCATCTGGGCTATTGTTATCTACTAGCACAACTTCAAAATCCTTAAAAGTCTGACAACAGACTGACTTCATAGAATTTTCAATATATTTCCCAACCTTATAAACGGGAATAACTACGCTAATTTTGGGCATATTACGATATACGTTTTTCTATCTTTTATATTTATTATTACCTTTGACTAGAGCTATCAGGTTAATATGCCTCCTAAAATGATCGGTATCGTTCGACACTTCTTCCTTATCAGCATATTCTTTCCACACTATTTGCGTATGTAGACCATAGTCCTTATGCACAAAAACGAACTTACGATCAAACGGAAGAGCATCAAATTCCCTAAGGTGTGATTCTGTACATAGGTTCATTTCTGACATCTTTACAATTAGGTTCCCCATATCCATCCTTAATTTTCTACGATTCCATTTCTCACGTGCCTCTTCTTTTGAGTGATAATGCAGGAATACAATCTCTACATCGTCCAAGACCCCTATAGGACACATAAGGTGATTACGCCGCTTTAGTTCTTCATAGTATCTTGATTGTTCTAATGGTATAAATTTCAGGTCAAGTAAGAGATAATAGTCCAAATGTTTCAAAAAACGTAAATATTCATCTGCGAAAAAAAACATTCCTATTGTTGGTGAGGTATATGACAAGCCAAAATACCTATAAACATGCCCGCCCCAGCAGTTGTTAGAAATAATAGTTAGCCCCAGCCCCCTATCTATACCAGCCATTTTCCTACGAACAGGGGCCAAATATGGGTTCAATTTCTCTCGCACCTTTATTTGTGCTACAGTCCATTTTTGCTTTATGTCCATTTTAAAATCCTTTCCATTTATTCATCATAATATCAGGAACGCTTCTTCCTGTCCACTCGCAAAACCATTGTTTTGGATAAATCACTGTTTTTTCTTCGTGGTTGATATAAGCCCCCCAGTAGCTAAAAGTGCTATTTGCTATGATGTTTATTTTAGCCAAAGACATCAGCTTTATATCAAGATAGCCTCTACTTCCCTTATTGCAATCTACATAATGTATATTATCACCGTGAAACATACTTTTTACAAAATCTAAATCGTCTGAGAAGAAAAAGAACTCAGCATCAGGAAAGATGCTTTTAGCATAGTCCATCGCCTTCTGATAATAACCTGTGGTCGACAAATCGACGTATGACGAACCCGGTGCCACATAATCACCTCTACGCAGATGCACACTCACCGAGTGGCAATTAGCTATTTTTTTTATCCAGTGAAAATATTCTGAATCAACACTCATTGGCGGTTCTTGTATGTCAAGCCAGTGGCTTTCTCTTTCCGCATAATACCAACTTTCTTGCAAAGAATGACCAATAAATGTTGCTTTGTCATTAAGAGGGCCTTTACCACAATACCATTTTGGCACACATTTCAAGGGAACTCTCCGAAAGATAACACCTACCACTTTAAAGACAAAAAATGACATAATGTTAACCCACCAAATAGTCCTCGGAATTTTGAGATTTGTTCGTTCCTCAACCCTTATCGCAGGACACTTTTTATCTATATAGGCATACACTTTTTCATGTGGATACTTGTTCTTCAAATAATCCTTGTATGCACAATAGAAAATCTGATTGCCAAAGTTCCCATTAAACCAAATAACCTTCATTGCCTTCAATCTCCTATTAGAACTTTTTCAAATATATCCACCGCTGAGCCCAAAGTGTTATTTCGCAAAGCATACTGTTTACCCTGCGCTCCAAGTCGTCTTAATATAGATGGATTGTCAAATAAGGTCTTGAGTAATACTGAAACCTCTCCATTTTCTCTTGCCACAACGCCACCAGGCAAGATGTGGGCATTTCCTACCATCGTGCTCACGAAAGGAGTACCTACAGCCATAGATTCAACAAGCGAAACAGGATATTCCTCAAACTTGCTAGTCATAACAAACAGACTAGCATGGTTTATAATAGCGGGAAAGTACTTGCGGTCAATATCAGCCAGTACATATATCTCACAACCACTACGCTGTCGCGCCTGCTCCGCCGCACGACAAGAACGCTCGAAATATTTATTCTTATTACTGCCTATGAGCACTAGGGCACAATCTTTAATTCCTGCTTTTTCAAATTCTCGAATCAGCATCAATTGGTTTTTTCTATCCGAATAATTAGAAATATTAAGAACATAATTAACCGAATGTAATTCAAACACAGGACTTAAATCCATCTCATAACTTCGTTCCTCAAAGAATAAATCATTGGCAGCATTCTCAACAATGCATACCTTTTTCATGTGCTTGGTAAAATAGGCCATATCGCTAGAACATAGTGACAAACAAACGCCTACATCTATGTACTTGCAATAACGAGGCAAAGTGTACTTATAATACCATCGGAAACGAAACCAGTTAACAACGTTCCCGATGCTATGGGTGAGGTCGCCGCACCATGCAAACATCTTCATTCTTATTCCAGGTGTGCCATGAGAGTGGACAACGACACGGCAATTTAAATCGGTCAGATGGGGTAGCAGCAAATCTGTTGTGTGACACTGGAGACATTCCAACACCAGCACATCCTTTGGATATTGTTTCACAAAGTTTATAAAGCCGTCAATGTCGCCTGTATTTCGTTTAGTTAATGTCAGCCCAATATCAAAGCGGTGCACATAAACGCCATTGATTTTTTCAACATCAAGAAAGTCATGGCCGTTTTTTCGTGTAGCCACACAGACATGATGACCTCGTTCTGATAAACCTTCTGCTAGATACTGAACCACTATAGGTACACCACTAGTTTGAGGATAATAAGCAAATGTTGTAAAAAGTATTTTCATCTTTCATTTAGAATTATTATGTACTCAAATTATCCTATTCTCTCCCAAAAGAAAGAAGGCGAAATATTTATTACTCCTCAACACTCTTATAATAATCACACATCCTGCCAATAATAAAAAAGATGATATAACGCCCCCCACCCAGTAACTTATCTGTGGTAAATTTCCGAGTTTCGTGGTTACACCTCTTAATAGCAATATATTCGTAAGCATCCAACCCCTTTTTACCCATAGCCCTTAGCCCCAGCATGTGCTGGGGTTCTGGGAGTTTCATTAAAAATCAGGGGCTTTCTGTTTTTAATTGTATTTAACCTAATACCTCTTGGGCGATGAGCTCATAATCAGCTCTGCCCTCGGTAATCTTCTTGAAATACTCTTGGAAGAAATCAAGTGCCGCCTTCTTCTGGAGCTTGCATGTCTCAATGAAAGTGAGCCACGCTGCAGCCACCTCACCACCCTTCTCACTGCTGAAGCCACCGAAGCTCTTACGCAGGTTGGTGAATGGACGGACAGCCCGTTCACAGCAATTGTTGTCTATCAAGACACTGCCGACATCTATGTAGGCTATCAGTTCTTTCCAGTTGTTGTGCATGTAGTTCAATGCATGTTCGAGTTTACTGGATACTTTCACCTCTTTGCTCTTTATCTTTGCCAGCAGTACCAGCGCACGTTGATCGAGTTCATTGAGTATCGGTATCGATTCCGTCTTCCTGGCATCGAGCACTTCTGTCTCAGTCCGATGGAGAAGGATGCTCTCCAGTTCCACCTTATATAATATACCTATCAGATCGACAAACTCCTGGGCCATCTCGTCCTTGTAATCTTTCAACGCAGACCAGAATATCCTTCTCACGTGTGCCCAGCAACACAAATGGGTACAGCCATCCAGCTTGCTGAAGTAGGCGTATGCATTGTAGGCATCCGTCATCAGGGTTCCCTTGAAGTCACCAAGGAATTCCTCAATCACCTTGCGCTTCCTACGTCCGAAGAGATAATAGCAAACCTTCGTCGTCAGGTTGACAATGACCCACATATAGCGCTTCACATACTTGAATGTACCGTCTGGCATCAAGACCTTCGTCCAAGCCCATGTCTCATCGCAGTAGATGCTTGTGCCCATCTTCAGCAGCATTTTCTTGATGTATTTCTTACCGCCTTCAAGAAGCTCAGCACCTCTTGTTAGCCAGTTCAGTATGCTCTGCTTAGACATGCACATCTTCTCATTGAACATGCGGTACATCTCACGTCCGCTCGAAAGGGCATATTGGAATCTGTTCACGCCAAGGTCGGACAGCATTGAGTAAGTCGCACTTGTGTGAGGCACCAGGCTTGGCGTATCATATTTCGACTCGTTGACGAATATGCACTCACGCTTCTCATCCTCACTTGATTTTGGTATAAAGAAGGGAAATTCATTGCCGTTCTTGTCGCGTACCCATGCATAAAGGTATCTGTCCTGACGGGTGAGACTCACACGGTCAAACTGATCGACAGGCCTCGTATAGCGGATAAACTCCAGCCCCATCTCCTTCAGCCTGTCAAGGTCACAGTCATGGATGACACATATATCTGCATGCATGGTGTTGTAATGATCGGGGCGATTACTCAAATCGCGAGGCTTCTTTTCCTGAGGCACTACTGGAGCGGTCTCTTCTTCCTGTTCCTCATCATCTGCGGGAGCATCATTCCTGCTTCCGTTCTCGATGTACTTATCCTCGTCGTCGTCCTTGCTACCGTCTGAAGCAGGGCTGGCATCAGAAGTATCCTTAGTCTTCTCGCTTCTCTTGCCGTGCTGACCACGCTTGCGCATGGCGAGCTCACCCTCCAGCTTCTCATACTTAGCCTTCAGGTCTTCGTATGCAACTGAAGTCTTCCTCAGTTCCTCTCCAATCGCATTATTAGACTTCAAGAGAGTCTCTACGGCTTGAAGAAGATCCTTTATCTGGTTTTGATACTGCTCTCGTTCCATATCAGACAATAGTCCACCCTTTACAGTCGACGCATCTGATTCCAGCTGCATCTTGTAATGGGCTTGCATTATCATGCGCTCTATGTCTACATGTTGATTTGCCATAATATGGGACTTTTGCTTCGCAAAGGTACGCATATTTCATGACATTCACAACAACATAAATATCATTTAACAATCTGACTATCAGGAATTTAAGCCAACACAAAGCCTTGAATATCACTTGCAATACAGCCCTATATGGCACGCCAAAACTCAACGTCCTGACGCCACCCACGTAGCTCTGCTTGTACCATTTAAACATATATAAACACCTGATAATCATCATATTACACAAACGCCAAAAACGTTTCCGACCAAAGCAAATTACACATTTTTAACATCCGGAAATGCACTCTTGATGCTTATTCATCGTATTCTACCTCTATCGAATCTATCCTCTTGATCACAGGACAGCTCAGTAGTGCTACCAAGTACTTCCATTTGAGAACATACATCGGTTTCAGCCCGTCAAATTCAAGCCTCACGAAACTCATATTGTGGTCGAAACGCTGCATATACAGCTGGCACTCATTATGCTCATGACGGATAATCTTTACCAGTTTCTGATTTCTGGAAGTGAACACGTAGGCTGTACCCTCCTCCTGTTCTCCTCCGAGGGAACAAACTACGCCATGCAGCTTGTCATATCCACCGCGCATATCCTTGTAGTTGGGGATATACTTGAATTTCGTCGCACCACTCAGACTGAACATAACGCATGAAGCTTATTTATGAAACATACTAGCTCGCCATAGGTCAGTCTGTGATGGTCAATCTTTATGCCATTACTCAGACCTATATTGACATAGGATATATAAACTTCTTTCTTCTTTTCAGTTCTTGAATACTCCTGGCCATCTTCGTCAGGAACCTGAATTGTCGCATCAGGGGAGCCCTTCACAACGCAATCGACTATCCCTTCCCTAGAATATTTCTTCCTATACCATTTCTCAAACGTGTGATAAGGTACACCGTTGGATTCAAAGAACTGGGCTACAGAGATGCCCTTATTTACGTCTTCTTCAGAATACCTCTTCCAGAGGGTCTCAATGTCTTTGCTGTTTACTGCCATAACTCAAAATTAAAGTTGATGGCACAAAGGTAATGACTATTTTTAACATCACCTAAATAGGGGTTGGATGCTTACATATATTCAGCGCCAGTGTATGTATAGCGTAGATCCCCAATGTGTCACGAGCGCCTATTCTGGTTAATATCCTGACAAATCTATCCGAGAATAGCATAAAACACATCACAAATGCAACTATAGCCAGCAATGCCACTCCTATCTGATAAAGTTTCGATACTCCTGATGGAAATAATGTATGGGTGAATGGTATCGTCTCAGGTGTCGGATAAGTAGACCAATAGGCAAGCAGGAGAAATAACATGAATAATAATAAGGCAAAACAGGAAGAACGCCTGTTTTTAGGTATACTCATAAATAACGGCTTCGTATAGTAGGCTATGATATAGTACACAAAGAACTTCGCAATGATAGGTATTCCAAATACAGGTATATGATTACCTAGAAAAAAAAGAAGAACGGCCATAGCAATTACGCCAAATATTTCTTTTTGTTTTATCCTATTGCACGTCTTAATTGCAACCTGATGAAATAATGTAATAAAAAATAGCACCCACAAGAACCACAAACTTTTCTCGGGATAAATGAAAAACTTGACAAATCGCGCAACATCTCCTTTTATAAAAGACAATAATAGCGAATAAACGACAAACGGGACAATGAGTTGTATAGCTCGTTTTAAGCAGTTTTGGTGCCCCCCAGACACAAAACCGCTCACAAAGATGAATAGCGGCATATGAAATGCATAAATGTACTGGAATGGCAGGGTGTTGCCATAGGCTGGATGGGTGAATTGTATAACATGCCCTAAAACAACCAGACAAATCAAACAAAAACGAAGGTTGTCAATCCAAATTATACGTGTGTTCATTGATATTTGTTAAAAGAAGCTGTCGCTTTATTTTTTTAACTGCGTCTGTATGATTATATAAATAGATAATTACCATAGCCCATACCATAGTCCTATAGACATCGAAGATAGTGCCACGTGTAATGAATACAGACTGATATACTAAAACTAAATATCCAACACTTCCATATATGTTATTGTATTTGGATCTGTCAAAATAAGCGACAACTACACCAAATAGTGAGAAGAATATCAGCAGCCCGATAACACCCCAAGGCATATATATATCTATGACACAATGTGAACCTGCATGAGTTTTTGAATCTATTGCTATAAAATAACCTGCTGATGTTTGGGAGGTAGGAACGCCCAGAAGTAAATTACTAATTATATTGGGAAGAAACGGAATTGGAGAAAATAACGTGACAAAAATTTTTTGAGGAAGTAAATGCCCTTGTTTTTGAGTCATTTTATAGCCATAAGAGAGTTCTTGAAAACGACCTGTCAAGTCGCTAGTATATCCCCATACGCCGCTTGCTTCATTTTCTTCCATTACCACACTACCCTCTGCCACAAAACCTTTAACGCCTCCTGTTCTTAGTGACCCCGAAGAATTTCGTGTCAACATCAAGAGTGTCATCATGACAAAACCTACTGTCAAAAACGCTATCAGATACAATGCTCGTACTTTCTTAAAATATAATGAATACACACAAATAATAATAAGTCCCAATTCTACTATGATCAAGCGGTCGCCAATAATCATATAAATCAACATCACTAGAAACGAAAAACAAAGTACCTTTTTGTTTGCTAAAGCGAATTCTTTCCAACCACCTTGAGTGGAATTGAGTTGCCGAGTATTCGAGACAAAAGCGATAATCGTACTAATTAAGAATAATATGAATAGAAATGGTACATAAGAAACTTCAATACCCACCTCCTGAAATGAAGTGAAAAATATATACAGCACAAAGAAAACACCAAGCACTGAAATAGAGTACCATGTGTCATTACACCTCCCGACAGCTCTATAATAACTGCAGTTCTCCAACATTCCCACTCTACACTTCGAATGGAATAAGATGTTATATCCTAAATTATACGAACAAATTGCCACAGTACACAATGCCGTACATGCACATATATTGTTCGCCGTAATCATCTGATTCATGTCAAATGTATCTGCAAAAGCAGTGGGATGTATGAATACGGGATAAGCATACGATACAAAAAAGAATGATACGAGAAAAAAAGTATTGAAATTAACAAGTCCCTCTCCACGACTTCTTTTTTTATATAGTCCTGCACAAACATAAGCGAAAACGACAAGACATGTTACACAAAACATGAAATCATAATCTTCCGGTGCCATGTAATACAGCACCAAAGAAATAATAACTATTAATACACTTGCAGCCATATTCTCTTATTATAGATAAGATTAAAATTACAAACAAAGCAGAATCTTCTTAATCCACATTTTTAAATCTTTATATTCAACAAATTTAAACCATTTCTGAGCATCCTCTTTTGCATGATGTTCATAGGCTATCCTAAATAACCGCTTATAATGCTCCTGCTTCAACTTTTCTTTTATTCTATCATCAACTCCTTGATATTCTGCAAAAAACTTTTGGATATTGTAAATAGAGTCCTCGAAATTCTCATGGGACTGATAATTGGTAAAATGACTGGCTGACGACTGTAGTACTCGATAAACAGCTATTTTTTGGGGGTCATAATATATCTTCCCCTTTGTTGATAAAAAAAGCCATAGCGGATAATCACCCATTTTCCACCCATCAGGTTTTTCTAATTCCCAATATTCTTTACTATGTTTGGATCGATAGAAAGTAGTTAATGTCGGAATACAGTTTCCTTTTATCAACAAACTGTTAAAACCGTTTATATATCCTCCTACTACACCCTTAAACTTACCAGAAATTTCCATATATTGCCTTGCCACGCCATAAGAAAGCGCAAAGTCTGGATGTGATTCCATAATATCTACCTGCTTTTGTAGTTTATCGGGGGCGATCCAATAATCATCACCTTCGCAAAGTGCAATGTATTTTGCTTTGTCACGCCATCGTGCAAGATACGGAGCTTTAGCTTTCTTTCTATAATGATTGTATTTCAAATAGAACACTGCAAAATAGCAGTTCAAATTTGTCTTATGTCTCGAAAAAATTAAAACATAGTCATCCGTTTCTTCTTGACGAACGACCATTTTATCTTCTACGTCGAAGTTCTCATTCAAATAGTTCTTGATAACTTCCTGTTCATCATCGGTACTGGCATCATCAACTATAGCACAAACAAAAGGGAAGTCAGTTTCCTGCATCGTAAAGCCATTCATGGCATCAACAATATAGGGTGCATGATTGAACGTCATGCAACTGACACATACCATCCAATCGTATTTTTCTTGTTCGTTCATCTTTTTACTTTTTTGAAATAAGGCTCAACCATCCTTTTTATTTCCACATATTCTTCCATCTTAGTCTTGTGGCATACACATATTAGTACAGCACAGCCAAAAATTACTTGAGTGGGCAGTACTATCCAATTTGAGATTGGCAAATATTTGAAGAAAAAAACACTCAAAGCTACTAGCATAGCTAAGCCATAAAAAGGAGCAATATCCTTTATCTGCATCCTGGAACTATATCCTAAGAACTTTCCTGTATAAAATGAATTCAGAAAAAAAGCAATAGAACCTGTTATCAAATTAGTATAAAGCATAGGCATTATGCCAACAATGACTCCAACCATTAATGGGCCTATGGCTATGGTTTTCTTTACCACTTCCAGACCTAAAAAAAGGTCACTCCGTCCCTGGACTTGCAACATATTTAAATTGATAGCATGGAGAGGATATAGCGAACCAGAAATACATATAAGCGGTAAATATGTTGCAGCCTCATACCACTTTGGGCCAATCAAACAATAGATCAACGGTTCTGAAATAGCACCCAAGAAAAACATACTGATTGCCGTAACAAACATCGTTGTTTTAATTATTTTACGGTAAGCAGCAACCATACGTTCTTTGTCATCTTGAATATTACTTAATACTGGATATGTAACTCTCTGTATGACCAAAGTAAGATTACTTGAAAACAAAGACGAGAATTGTTTAGCACGAGCGTACTGCCCTAAAGTAGCAGGACTATAGAATTTTCCTACAACTACCTGATATAATTCTTTCCAAACAGTATCAAGAACCTGTGACACCATCATCTTCCAGCCAAAACCAAATAATTCATGGAAACTCTCTGACGAAAAACGTAATTGAGGGACCCATTTATTTGCCACCCACAAGAGAATGGTACGTAGTCCTTGGCTTGTCAAACTCTGAGCCACTAATGACCACACGCCAAAATCCATCAATGCCATAACAATGCCAACTATACCACTTGCAACTGAGGCAACAATGGTTATCTTGGTCTGGGTCTTGAAATCAATACATTTTGTCAGTCGTGTCTGTTGCACCAAACTCAGGGCGCCAATTATCATTCCCAATGAGGAAACTTGTGTCAATGCGACCAGTTCCTCCCGATGGAAGAAGTCGGCTATGATGGGAGAACAGAGATAGATGACAACATAAAGAAGCAAGCTAACGCCAAAATTGACAATAAAAGCAGTATTATAGTCATCATCTGTGGCATCTTTTTTGCGAATCAAGGCGGTAGTAAAACCTCCATTGATGAGTGCCGTGCAGACTGTCGTAAAGATAGTGATGATGCCTATCAGCCCATAATCATCAGGTGACAGTAAGCGGGCTAAGACGATGCTCACCATAAAGGTGACACCAAACTGAGCAACATTATCTATGCCACTCCAAGCAACTCCTTTAACCGTTTTATCTTTTAAACTTTGATCAGCCATAAAACCATTACTGCGAATTGTTTTATATGTTTCGATTGCCATCTTCACAAATACTTTTAAAAAGTACAATAGAATATAGGCAAAAGTCCATCATTAAGTAAAGAGAAAACTTTTCATCTTTTTAAACTCTGGTAGATTGGTTTGATATAACGAAACCATTCAGGATATAGATTCAATAAAATCGCGATATGCTCCAGTTTATAAAATAGTGGTACCCATTGGTTTCGAAACAAAGTGTGATTCAACTCAGGATAGGTATCAAGATACTGACGTCTACCATCTCGAATCATCAGTTTGGGGAAGAGACGTTTGCGGACGAGAATCTTCATATAAACTAAGTCTTCCTCGTGTGCTAAGTTTTTAGAAATGACAAAGTCATGCACTAGTTTCATGTTGGCCATACACTGACGAAGGCGGTCGTCGCAATTATCCAAACTGTTTGTTTTTGTAATAGATGTCTCATTGTTGCAATAATGGTACAACGGTTCATTAATAAATGATACAACCTTACTATATGCATAGGTCTGGACAGCCTGTACCCAATCTTCCAAATAGTTTTCCTTGGGAAACTCTACCTGGCGATAGATTTCAGTGCGGGTAATCCTCGCCCAGAGAGCAGAACCGATTCTCCGATGAAGGAAGCCTTGTATCCAATCACAATCGTCAGATACTTTAAGATTGTGCCATACTTCATTGTTTTTGTAATAATCACAAAGTACTATATCAGCATTATTCAAGCATCCTTTAAGATACAATTTCTCATACATATCAGGTTCCACCCAATCATCACTATCACAGTGAGCCACATAATCTGCGTTGATATATGCAAGTCCCGTCTTACGGGCAGATGGAAGTCCCATATTGTAATCATGATGTACAAGTGAAACTTGGGCGGATCTTTCTGGAAAGCGGTCAAGCACTGAGCAGAGAATTGTCACACTCTCATCTGGTGACGCATCATCGACAAACACAAACTGCATATCCTCGAGCGTTTGGTTCATAAGGCTCTCTGCACATCGTTCAATATAGGGCGCAACATTCCAAATTGGCACAACTACACCGACTTTTGCTTTATGACGATGTCTCATACAATTTATATAACGGGAATTAATGTCAAACTTATTTTGCATCCCCATGCCCTGCACATATTACCATTCCCTCAGATAGTTTCAATATTTTTTCTATTGATTGTTTTGCTTGCAAACGATTGCCGTGGGGCAACTTCGTTACGACCTTAACCCCTGGTATATAAGCATCTCCTGTAAATATCCAATTCTCAACGACATAAGTCAAAGAACTGGGACAATGCCCTGGGGTCGCATATGCAGTAAGAATTGTTCCAGGGAATATTTCTATTTGATCTCCTCCATTTAACACCTCCACATCATCGCCGTTGTAAGTAAACGATGCTTCGTGATATTTCGAAAAGTTCTTTTTGTCATCATATAGGGCTATCTTCCCATACTCTGCCGTATAAACTCTGCACTCAGGATGAGCTTCATGCAGTGCATTAATACCATAGGTGTGGTCAAAATGTGTATGTGTCAGAAGCAGCCCCCTTACCTCTATTCCTGGTGGAAGAACACCGGCAACCTTTTCATAGTCACCGATGTCTACCAACCAGCAATAGTCGTAGCAGTCGTCAAACAACATCCAAGTGTTCGATGTGAAGATGTTATTTACAATCTGCTTTACTTGAAGCATTAGCTCATGAAATCAAGGATGTCTTGCACAGTTTTGAACTCGCGGATTTGTTCACCCGTAAGTTTCTTGCTGAACTCGTCGTCCATCAAAACGATAAGCGACAGTTTTGCCATCGAATCATACTCATCGATGCTACTCAATTCGGTATCTGGGGCAAGTGTGCCACCATCAAGTTCCAGCATGTCTTCCAACAATGTGATTTTTTCTTCGTTTGTCATTTTTTAATTTAATAATTGTTAATGCAAGTTGTTTATTCACTCTCTTATATACAAGCCCCACCATCAATTAACAGGCTCGTGCCAGTGATTGTTTTTGTTGCGTCGCTCAATAGAAATGCTATCGTATTGGCCACTTCGTATGGTTCGCTGGAACCAAGAGGAGCCGTAAAATCCGAAGCGCCTACCACTGCATTTATTTCGCGAGCTTTTTGCGCCATAGGTGTCATAACTGCAGCCGCCATCACACTATTCACACGGATACGACGGTCTGCAAGTTCCAAGGCCATGCAACGAACAAAAGCATCCACCGCAGCCTTGCTCACACAATACTCAGTTTTTGCTTTATAGCCCCTGATGCTACTAATGCTCGACATTACAACTATGCTTGCTCCGTCATTGATGTTCTTCCTTTTTGCACACAGCTTTACAAGTTCCACAAAACTGTAGAAGTTTACGTCCATCACCTTTGAGAAGCCCTCCTTACTGAGAACATTCAAAGGCTTTCGGCTGCTGATCCCAGCGCAGTGAACCAATCCATCAAGTTTGCCAAACCTCTCAACAATTTGGGCCACGGATTCAGCAAGCGCCTTGGCATCGGTCAAATCTAATGGAAACGGGTGACATTTATCCCCGCCCAATGAGGCTGTCTCCGTAAGTCCATCGGCATTGACATCCATCATCACTACTGTTGCGCCCTCACTAGCAAGGACACAGGATGTTTCACGCCCGATGCCAGAACCAGCACCAGTAACAATAATAATTTTGTTGTCAAAACCTATTATTCTACTCATTGCTCATTTCTTAGCTTTGAGTTCCTGTACCAAATTCCAAATGGATTGGGCAGAATTGAAATTCTCAGGGTCAAGTTCAGTGATACGAACCTGAACATCAAACTCATTGTCAAGTTCTGAGATAATGCTTACCACATCGAATGAGTCCAAAATACCGTCATCAATCAGAGCGGTTTCATTCTCAAAGTCCACATCGGGACGAATACCTTTTAAAATTTCCAATAATTTTTCCATCACTATATTCCTTATTGTTTATAATTCAGCTGGTGAGTTGATAAGGCCTTCTTCAAACCATGTGTCGTCTTCAATGACAGGCAATATATCTGCCGTATTGATATGGAATGTGGTTACGCCCCACGACAATCCGATACCAAATGCACTCATCAACACATTAAGGTCTTTATTCTCTGTATTCTTACCGTATGTATCACAGAGTGTCACGATCGGTGATGCACCGCTAGTATTTCCATAAGTCGGGAGTGTCAGTGGCATCTTCTCTGCGGGTATCTTCATCTTTTTTCCTATCTGCTTTAAAATATAAAGGTTGGCCTGATGGAAAGCAAAGCAATCGTAGTCATCAACGCTAGTCTCTGTTTCCTTAAAGAAATCCTTCATCGCCTTTGGTACATCAAACACTGTGAAAGTAAAGACTGATGTTCCCATCATAAACGGATCATAGAGTGTACGTTTTATGCCATCCTTACACATTACCTCCTCACGAGGAGGATTCATATTACGATAACCACCTGCTGGAGTAATCAAATAACGATAGCCCTCACCATTGGAACGAACCAAAGAGGTAATCCTCGATTCTTTTTTCGTCTTTTCAAGAAGTAATGCCACTCCTGCTTCACCGCCAAGCATTGCTTTTGACTTGTCATTCTGATTAACCAGTTTTGATCCAGTGTCACCAGATACTAATAGTGCTTTCTTTATGTCTGAATTCATCATCATTGAGGCTACAACCTGAATACCATAGAGTACAGATGAGCAACCAAGGTTGATATCAAAGACAGCAGTTTCCTCGGACAACCCCATGCGTTTATGAATAACAAAAGAGGTTGACGGCTTTCTGTAATCGGGACTTTGGGTTCCCATGACCAGTGCGCCAATTTCTGACTTATCAATACCTTTCTCCTTTAGAAGGTATTCTGCCGCTGTAAAACACAGGTCGCCAGCTGTTTGATGAGGGTCGGTCCTGCGCGACTCAGTGATTCCGGTCATCTGTTTAAACTTCTCAACTTCCTCGACTCCAAACTTTTCCTTGAAGTCATCTGGTCTGATTACATTCTTTGGTATAGCACAGGCCATACCGGAAATTGCAATGTTTTCAAATTTGAATATTGCCATATTTATACTAATAATGGATTTTATTATTTCTCTATATAATAATCTCTATATTGCTATTTTGCAGTGTAGCCACCATCAACTATCAAATTTTGTCCAGTCACCCACCGACTTGCATCACTCAACAAGTAGATGCAAGCATTGGAAATATCCGTAGTCTGGCCTAAGCCCAGCGGAAAACCATCAATGCGTGCTTTCCTGTCTTCTTCTTTCATGGCATCAAATGCCCTTTGCATCATCGGAGTGAGTATGGTCCCTGGTGATACAGTATTCACCCTTACCTCACGGTGCGCCATCTCTAATGCCATAATCCTAGCAGCACTCATCAAAGCCCCCTTGCTGGCAGCGTATGCACACAACCCTTTTCTTGCTATAACTCCCGAAATTGAACTAATCAATACGATAGAACCTCCTTTGTTGAAAGTCTTGACACCACATAGTTGCTTCACTATTTCAAAGGCACTAAGACAGTTCACATGAAAGAGTGACTCATATTCTTCTGGCTTTGACAGTTTGATAGGATTTGTCACCTCAATGCCTGCAGCATGTAAAAAACCATCTAGCTTGCCGTGCTTTTCTACTATTTGGGTTATAAGTTCCTTGATTCCTTCAATATTAGAAAGGTCATATGAATAGCTTACGCCATTCCCTTCCATCTCGTTTACTACCTCATCCAGTCTCTCCTGATTGCGTCCTATGGCTATTATTTTTGCCCCCATCATAGAACAATCAATGGCACACTGGCGGCCTATTCCGCTTGATGCACCAGTAACCACAATGGTCTTACCTTCTAAAGAGAATGGATTAAACAGCTTGTCCATTTTCTACTTCTACAATATCACTAATTTTGCAATCAACAAATGGGACAACACCTGTAGCCCAAGTCATTCCTACGCCAAAGGCACTAAGAAGCAGCTCCTTGTTGCCATCAAGTTTGTCCTTTAACTCACTGACAATGGTAAGGGGGACTGACACCGACGATGTGTTACCAAACTTAGATATTGTTGATGGTATTTTATTAGCATCCATCTTCATCTTCTTCATAATGTATGAATTGATGAAGTTATTTGCCTGGTGGAATACAATGTAATCAAAATTATCCACGCTCTTTTCAACCTTTGCCAGCGTATTTTTGATGTCACGGGGTATTTCTCGAATCACAAAATTAAACACATCTCCGCCTCGCATATAACCCTGTTCTTCACTACGTTTGTTACCAAATTCGTCTACAACCTTCTCAATAACGGTTTCTGCCGAACTCATTTTGCGGTATCCACCAGCAGGAATCATTATTAAGTCAGCACGAGAGCCATCGCTATTAAGTGAGAATGTGCTCTTACCGTACTTCGGGGATCGTTCTATGAGAGCAGCAACGCCACCATCGCCAAACAAAAATGCAGAGCGCCGATCGCGTGGTGAATACACTTTTGAGCGAGTTTCTCCGTCAAGCAATAAAGCCTTCTTCAAATTGCTACGTTCCATCATTCCATAAACAACTGACAATCCATAGAGAAATGCCGAGCATCCCAGGTTAATGTCAAATGCAATCGTCTTATTAGGCAAGCCCAAACGATGCTGTAACGTTACCGACGTAGCAGGCATGCGATAGTCAGGTGTCTGAGAAATGAAGACCAACAACTCTATATCTTCCTTATTGACATCATTGTCTGCAAACAACTTTTCTGCTGCCGCCAAACAAAGATCAGAAGAACACGTATCAGCATCAGCAAAACGACGCTCTTCAATACCCGTTTTGTCAACAATCTCGTTGGCTTCTTCTTTTGAAAAGACTTCAGTGTATTCGCGGTTCCTTATCACACGCTTAGGCACTGCAGCACTCATTGCCACAATGCCAACTCCGTCATATTGTATAAATGCCATGATTTATTCCTTAGTACAAGCGTCAAAAATCTCCTGAATGGTATTCAATTTCTTAAACTCAGCCATCTCTATCTGAACATCAAACTCTTCGTCCATAAGGGCAATAACTGAAAGATAAGCCAAAGAGCTCCATTCTTCTAGATTTCTGAACTCAGTGTTTGCATTCAATACGGAAGCATCTTCAACCTCAACGGCTTCCGCAAACTTTTCGATAAACTCATTGATTGTCATAATACTACTGTTTTTTATTTTTAATATATGTATAATCTTTCAAACCATCGGGCTTTGCACCCATTTTGACATGCATTTTAGCCACCCCGATATTGGCGTCATTCACCCAAAAGACATGGCGTTTTACACCTTTGTCTATCATCTCATTGTACATATCCAACAATAGTTCTACAGCATGTTCGCCTTTGTCAACCCAGGCGTTTCCATAACCTGTGACACCTGTTATTGTATGGATGTTTACGCCACTAACTCGGCCATCAGAGAATTTGTCAATCATCACTTGTTGATTGGCTATCATTTCTTCAAGTTCTCGTTTGCTTGGCAAATGGCCTGTATATGGAGAGAATGTTTCCGTCAGTAATTGAAAAATATCTTCTGTATGTTCTAACGACGCATGAATATTAAGCGTCGTCTTGTGCTTTTTCATTGTGGCTATTTTTATATTGCAATATCTGCTATACGTTGAATAGTACTCGAATCCGCAATTCTTCATAACAACCTCCCAATCATCTATTGGCTTCCTGGACGGAATGTTTATCACGTTTTCATCCTCCAAAGGACTTAACATCCTCTCTAACTCTTCAGGACAAGTTGTTAAGACGAACAATCTGTAGAAATCTCCCTCCTTCTTCCTTACAACAATTGAAGAATCCTTTAACTGATATTCATAATCGCACCCTGTAGTCAATCCATAATAATTGGATAGAATAGGCTTGTGATTAACTTTCCAGTCATCAATCAGTCTTTCTAGTGATTCTTTGCTTTCTTTTATGAATTTAATCTCCATTGTCGTATTGTTTTTTTAGTTCAATGCGGTCAATCTTTCCGTTCAAGTTATACGGCATCTGCTTCATATGGTTCACTACCTCGGGGAACATATATACAGGGATTCGCTCCTTCACAAGATTGATAATATCAATAGGTTGGCCATCAACAGTGGTGTAATAAAGAACCAACTTGTCATTCTCATGATCAAAGATGCAAGCGGCATTGGTAACGCCATCGATGGCATTCACGGCGACTTCAATCTCTCCTAACTCAATACGGTTGCCCTTGTGCTTCACCTGGAAATCCTTACGGGAAACGAATATCAAGTTTCCATCTTCAGCAAGTCTCACCAAATCGCCTGTACGATAGATGATATCGTTAAATAGCGGGTTCAGCGGATTCTGCACAAATACCTCGTCAGTCTTGGAACGATTGCCATAGTAGCCCAATGCGACACCTGTTCCGCGGACACAAAGCTCGCCGACTTCACCAACAGCAGCCCCTGTATCATCATCCTTCAGCACCAGTACCTGCATATTCTGGCAGGCCTTACCAATTGGTATATACTCATCATCAGCATACTGACGTTTGACATCAAAATAGGTGCAGTCAACTGTGATTTCTGTGGGTCCATAGAGATTCACAAAGCGTACATTAGGAAGTTTCTCTTGCCATGTTCTAAGTTGCTTGGCTGGCATAGCCTCACCAGCAAAAGTTACAAGACGCAAATGCTCAGGTAAAGCCACGTTTAGGATGTCGCTGTTACCCACTAAAACAATGGCAGAGGTTGCCCAAAGAATTGCTGTAATATGACGGTCATTAAGCAACGGCATCAGGTGTTTAGTGAAGGTGAAATACTTCTTCCCTATCACATTCAGCGTTGCACCACTCTTGATACAGATAACGATGTCCTTTACCGAACCATCAAAATAGAATGGGGTCTGATTACCGAGTGCATCCTTGTCAGTAAACTCAAAGGTTTCAACCAACCAGTTAGCCAAGTCAATCATGCCACGATGACTGATGACAACGCCCTTAGGAACACCTGTTGAACCACTGGTGAAGATACTATAAACAGGATCAAGATCAATAATTTGTTCACGAATCGTGGCCAACAATTCTTTGTTAGTCTCATGTTCCTTCACTTCATCATAAAGGAATCTCAGACCTTCAAACTCAATTTGGTCAAGAGTTTTGAGATCAACAGCAGTAGTGGCTATGGCTGCAATTGGTTTACAAACATCGGCAATGAGTCGTACACGCTCAAAAGGCATCTTGCAGTCAATAGGCACGTAGAAGTTACCACTCTCCACGGTTCCCATTGCTCCGACCAAGCCTTCAATACGACGGTCAACAAACACCAATACCGCACGACGGATGGTGCTATTGATTGCCTGGGCAATAGCTGTTCCTATACTCTCTGCCTGTTGAACCCACTGGCTGAAGCTCAGGCTTAATTTGTCATCAGCAAGGGCGGTCTTTTGGGGAAAGCGCTGAGAGGTCTGTTCTAAATAGTCAAGAATATTCGTTACCATACTAAAACTCCATTTTCTTTGCCGGGTTACCAAAAACTTTTGTTCCTGCCCGAACATTACTAATCACGACACTACCAATTCCCACAAAAGCTTTATCTCCTATTTTTTTATGCGGTGCGACCATTGAACGACAGCCCAAATAGGCTTCTTTCCCGACCTCTACAAAGCCATTTAATGCAACTCCTCCACTTAATACGGAATACTCGCCAACTTTCACATCATGTCCAAGGCCAGAACTGAGAATAGCGGCATGATTCCCCACATAAGTATCAACTGAAATATTACTTCTATGGGTGATAATACATCCTTCCCCAATATGAGCATTTCTTCTTATTATTGCCAAAGGGCTGATTAAGGTTATAAACTTTCCACCTTGAGCGAGTATCTTCTCAGTATACACCTTTCTCCATTCAGGAGAGCCAAGACCACAAATAAACACATCGTCAGGCTGTATTACATAATCTTCTACAGATGAAATAATTGGAGGATACTCTCCCAAACCATCTAATGCATCTTTTTTATCATCAAGAAAGCCCTTAATTTCAAAGTTAGCTCCAGCTTCTTTGCAGTCCATTGCGAGGTCAAAAACTTCCCGGCCGAACCCTCTCGCACCAATAATCAAAAGTTGCTTCATAATTACTTTGTTATTACACAATCCAAAACTCTGTTAATATCAACCTCTCTAAGTTCATGGTGCATTGGCAAGCAAATAACTTCATCTGCAAGTCGTGAGGCAACAGGAAGATTAGCAGGTGCAGCACTGGGGAGTCCACGGTAGGTGCTAAATGTGCTGATAAGTGGATAGAAATATCTACGGCCAAGTACGTTCTTTTCTTTCATTTTGAAATAGAGTTCGTCACGAGTCTTGCCAAATTCCTCGGCATTGACAAAAATGGGGAAATAGCTGTAGTTGTGGCGAACATCAGGCATGTCATCAAAGAATCTAATCCCAGGTACATTTCGCAGTGCTTCACGATAGCGTTGTGCTACTTTTTTGCGGCTTGCAATTGCATCGTCAACTTGTTTTAAGTTCAGTAAGCCGTAGGCCGCGCGTACCTCATCCACTTTGCTGTTTATTCCAGGAGCAACCACTTCCGTTTCTCCTGCAAAACCAAAGTTTTTCAAATAGTCAATACGTTTCTTGGTCTGCTCGTCGTGCATCACCAAAGCCCCCCCCTCCAAAGTATTGTAAACCTTAGTGGCATGGAAACTCAAGGTACTCATGTCGCCAGAATTCAGCACGCTTTCTCCATCCACCTCAACACCAAAGGCATGAGCTGCATCGTAGATAACCTTTAATCCGTACTTATCTGCAATCTCCTGAATGCGCTTCATCTTTACCGGCTTTCCATAGCAATGTACAGGCATTATAGCCGTGGTCCTGGGAGTAATCGCAGCTTCAATCTTATCAGGATCAATACCACATGTTTCCTCCTCGATATCCACAAACACAGGACTACAGCCATTCCACCAGATGCTGTGGGTGGTAGCCACAAAACTATAAGGCGTGGTAATCACTTCCCCTCTGATACGGAGAGCTTGTAAAGCTGTTAATAGCGGTAATGTACCATTTGTAAATAGGCTGATGTATGGTACCTTCAAGTACTCTGCCAAGGCCTTCTCCAGCTGTTTGTGGAATTGTCCATTATTAGTAATCCACTTGCTTGCCCAAACCTGCTTAAGAAGCTCAGTAAATTCCTCCAAATTAGGCAGGAGTGGAGAGGTTACCGTAATTTGTTTATTATTCATATTCTCATTGATTATTTCTTGTCAATTTGTTAATCCAAGCATCGGCCTTCAAAGCCATTTTATTATCATACCAACGGAAGAACCACTTTTCCAAGGTAGCGATACGGAGTTGATCTATCAGGTTACATACAATGAAGATAATGAGTACTACACCAATACTGTAGAGTATTTGACTGCCCCATGATAATGAATAATGACCCACGGCGTCAACCGTATCCTCCCATAACCAAGTGCGCATAGCATTTGAGTTGGCATGTATCAAAAACACACCAAATGTAGCAGCGCCAAATGTATTTATCACCTTACTATGTTTAATATTCAAATTCTTGAACCATAAGAAAGAACTAACAGATACCACTACAGCGAAAAACCTATTACTGTCGGATACAAAGAAATAACTCGCCCCTATCCCATTACCTCCAAACTTCCAATGCATTACCACAATGCTCAGCATTGCTAACATCAAACTAATCAATGACACCCATCCCCAGAGTTTCCTCTGGTTAAACGATGCATGGGGATATAACCGTATATACGAAGCGATTAAGAAAATGACACCAAACCAAGTTACATAATTAAATCTTATCTCAAAGGTTGGTACGCTACCAAGTATGGTGTATATTCCTAACAATAAAAGTAATAGTAATTGATGCTGATGTTGGTTTAAATTCTGCACCAAGATTTTCCAAAAAGGTATCGTCAACCAATACACAATAAAACAAGGTGTAAATCCATCTGTTATTCTCCAAAAAGGCATAACCAAACGAATTAAACGCTGCGGAGTCATAGTCTCGTAGCCAGCCACAAAGAAAACAACAAAAAAAAGCCATCGATATAGATATATCTGTCCCATCAATTTCAAGAACTTCCTGAATGTTATTGTACTGGTGCACATAAAGTAACCTGTGATCATCATGAAACAATTAATACCAGTTTTACCCCATGCTCCGAAAGCGTCAGAAACAAGCAATTTCTCGATGTTAGGTCCGTCGTCAATGGGCCTCCTCCACTCCCTAATCCACTATTCACAACATAATGATGGGCAACTATCATTATCATACAAATGATGCGATAGAGTTCTAAGTTGCTGCTTCGAGGTTTCTTTAAACTTGTGCTTTCCTGTAAACTGGGGATATTTGTTCTTATCGGGGAATCTTGATTCATACCATCTATATAATACGGATTTGGCTGATTATCACTAATATAATTGTTCAATCCGAATAACGTGGTCTGTCTGTTCCTTTTTTATTGCCATAGTCTGTGCCATCGCCTATAGGAGCTTGAAGCCAGTCAAATCGTATGGAGTAGAAATTATGATTATATCTCTGACACCAGCAATCATCAATGCACTATTGGCTTATTATAGATAGTCAGCAATTGCTTGCTGACTCCCTTTGTTATAGGGCGTAAACGAGTGCAGCTGCAACCTGATAGTACTATACCTTTCATAAATAAAGCTTTATAATTTGCTCTTATAAAGGAGAAGAAGGATACCTTTTATTGAACCTTAACCTTTATGAGAGAGGTTTGCATCTCCCCTCCTCGTAACGATGTTTTATAAAATGTCTCGCGAAAGCCTTAATGGACGTCAATTTGTCTCCTCCAAACTATTTTTATACCAATCGAAGAGTTTCTTCACACCCTCGTCTATTTCAACCTTATGCATCCAACCAAGGCTGTGCAGCTTGCTAACGTCAATCAATTTACGCATTGTTCCGTCAGGCTTGGAAGCATCAAACTCTACTGTGCCTTCAAAGCCTACGGCCTTAACGACGAGTTCGCTCAGTTCGCAAATGGTGAGTTCCTTGCCCGTGCCAACATTGATGTGGCAGTTCCTTATCTCGCCAAGTGAAGGAATATAACCACCGCGGCCAGCGCTATGGTTGCGATCGACTGCGCCATCGGTGCTGGCACCATAATGGACGGAACTGTATTTCTCGACGCCAATGATGTCGCTGAAGTTGACATTCAATAGTACATGGACAGAGGCATCAGCCATGTCCTCAGACCACAAGAATTCACGGAGGGGCTTGCCTGTGCCCCAGAGGACAACACGGTTATCGTAGATACCATACTTGGCCAAAACGTCAAGAACTTTTTGGCGGTTTGAGGAGTTTAAGGAGCTTGAGGGTTCAAGACCTTCTCCTGTGATGCCTTCGACGGGGCGTTTGTTGAGGTCGGTGGCGATCTTGTCCCAGGCGCCATCGTGGATGAGTTTGGCCAGATAGACCTTGCGCATCATGGCAGGCATGACATGCGAGTTCTCCAAATGGAAATTGTCATTGGGGCCATAGAGGTTGGTGGGCATGACGGCAATGTAGTTGGTGCCGTACTGCAGGTTATAGCTCTCGCACATCTTCAGACCGGCAATCTTGGCAATGGCGTACTCCTCGTTGGTGTACTCTAAGGGTGATGTCAGCAGACAATCCTCTTTCATGGGTTGAGGTGCATTCTTGGGGTAGATACAGGTGCTGCCCAAGAACAGCAGCTTCTTGACGCCATGGGCGTAGGCTTCGCTGATGACGTTGCACTGTATCTTCATATTCATCATGATGAAGTCGGCGCGGTAGAGCATGTTGGCCATGATGCCGCCAACAAAGGCAGCAGCAAGAACCACTGCATCGGGCTGTTCTTCATCGAAGAACTTCTTGACAGCGACTTGGTCGGTCAAGTCCAGTTCCTTGTGGCTACGACCAACAAGGTTGGTGTAACCACGTTGCTTTAAGTTGTTCCAAATTGCTGAACCGACTAAACCGTTATGCCCAGCAACGTAAATCTTAGAACTCTTATCTAACATTTTTCTTTTCTTTATTACTTCACGATGCCTTTTTCGAGGTATTCGGCGAGGTTGGTGCGGACTTTGGCGGCAGCACCTTCAGCCGCTACTTTAGCTATATCGTGTTCCACCATGAGCTTGACGAGTTCTTCGAAGGAGGTCTTGTTGGGGTTCCAACCAAGTTTAGCTTTGGCCTTTGTAGGGTCGCCCCAGAGGTTGACAACGTCGGTGGGACGGTAGAAGTCCGGGGAGACTCGTACGACGACGTCTCCAGTTGAGAGATGAGAGTTAAGAGTTGAGAGTTCTGGATTGATACTCTTCACAATTCCTACCTCATCTATTCCTTCTCCTTGGAATTCGAGTTCGATGCCAGCGTGCTTGAAGGCCAGAGCGGTGAACTCACGAACACTGTGCTGTACACCAGTAGCGATGACGAAGTCTTCGGGTTTGTCCTGCTGGAGGATGAGCCACATACACTCTACGTAGTCCTTAGCATAGCCCCAGTCACGCAGAGAATCCATATTACCCAAATACAGGCAATCCTGAACGCCCTGGCTGATACGGGCTGCAGCCAATGTGATCTTTCGGGTGACAAAAGTCTCGCCACGGCGCTCTGACTCGTGGTTGAAGAGGATACCTGAGCAGCAGTACATGTTGTATGCCTCACGGTATTCCTTGACAATCCAGAAACCATACTGTTTAGCTACTGCGTATGGGCTATAAGGATGGAAAGGGGTGTTCTCGTTCTGAGGAACTTCCTCCACCTTGCCATACAGCTCGCTGGTGCTGGCCTGATAAATACGGCATGTCTCTATCATACCCAGCTGGCGCACAGCCTCCAGTATTCTCAGGACGCCAACAGCATCCACATCTGCCGTGAACTCAGGAGAGTCGAAGCTGACCTGAACGTGGCTTTGTGCTGCGAGGTTATATATTTCATCAGGGCGTACCTTTCCAATTACACCAAGGACGCTCATCGAGTCGCCAAGGTCAGCATAGTGCAGATGGAAATGAGGTGTGCCCTCCAAATGTGCTATACGCTCTCTGAAGTCCACGGAACTTCTACGTATTGTTCCGTGTACGTCATAACCTTTTTCCAACAAAAACTCAGCCAAGTATGATCCGTCCTGGCCAGTAATTCCAGTAATTAATGCTGTTTTCATATCTTGTTTTTATAATAAATCGAACTATTACCAACAGTTTTTATGCACCAACGTGCAGAAACCTCGTAATCTTATTGCCAATCATATTTTGATTGTCGATAAAAGTATCAAGTATCTTTGATTTATCATGTAGAGGGAGAACATCGTAATCTGCTATTGCCGCTGGGATTAGCGTACTATAACCTGTTTTCAGTTCAATGATATCGTTTGTGCTGCGAACATGAATCTTGCAGTCGCCTTCAAGACACATCGAAATGACAAAACTGTCGTATTTAAGCATGTCACGATGTTTGGGTTTGTTTATCTCCATGACGCGAACATCAAAAAAAGGAGTGTCGATGACCTGAACAGCCTTGTTTGTGACTTCTGGATAGTCCGTACGGTAGTTGGCCTCAACACGAAAATCAAGAGCCTTGGCTGCTAACTCGGTATGGAGCTCACGCGGTTTTTCATCCATTCCTGGACGGTTATAGTCGAAAATGCGATAGGTAACATCGGATGACTGTTGTACCTCAGCCAACATAATACCTCCACAGATGGCATGAACACGACCGGCTGGCAAGTAGAAGACATCGCCGGTTTTCACCTTGTGGTCGGCAAGCACTTCTGTTATGCTGCCGTCTTCAACCCTTTTTTGATATTCATACGAGGTAATTGTCTGCTTAAAACCAGCATAGAGATACGCACCCTCATCAGCCTTGATGATATACCACATCTCAGATTTGCCCATCTTACCGTGCTCCCGCATGGCCATTTCATCGTTGGGGTGAACCTGAATACTCAGGTCTCGCTTGGCATCGATGAACTTCACCAGCAGTGGCAGTTGGCCATTGTATTTCTCATTGACCTTTTTGCCAAGGACGGCATCGGGATGCTCATTGATGACCGTAATCAGGTCTTTACCTGCATATACGCCATTACTCACAATGCTGGTGCTTGTTGGCACGGTACTCACCTCCCAACTCTCACCTATCGGTTCGTCAGAAGGCTCCAAACCCTTGTAGGGGCTTAGCTGATTGCCACCCCATACAACCGTATGTAGGTTAGGTTCGAAAAGTAATGGATATAATTGCATTTCCACTATTCAGTTCAGAGAGAACATCATTCGACTGGGCGTTTTAAATCTCCAACGGATAATGTGAACTTGAAACAGCCAATCTTGTCGAGGATGACAGTGGCCCTTTTCTTTCCATTTACCATCTCAACGGTTCCCTGAAGGCCTTTCAGGACTGAGGACTCTGAGAAGAATCCGTCGTTAAGAACGACTGTTTCATTGACCTGTGGAGGGACTTCTTCAGAAAACTCAACATCATCGTCTGCCAGTTCAAGGACCGCTTTGAGCGCTTTCATCTGGGCGTCTGGAACACGGGCAAAGTCACGATGACCTTCTTTGGTTCTTGAAAGCGTGGGGTCAACGACGCAATGGGTTAAGAGGGAACACAACTTGAGGGTTTCCACGCGATGGGACTCATCGACTCTGATGAAAACCTTGCCATGGATGACTACTTTTTCAGCAAGTTTCTTGGAGCCACTGGATTTCTGGTCTTTTTTGTATGTCCTGACTTTCTTTTGCTGGACGGCAGCGTAGGCCTCTATCTCAAAAGGGACGTTTTTGGAATCATTGAAAAAAGAGCAAGTTTCTCTTTCTTTGTTTCTCTTGACGCCATAGACATACCAGGCTGTGGGGTCAAAAGCCTTCTTGACTACGGTTTCCTCTTTCTCCAAATGGAGGATTCGGTTGGTGGTCAAACTGCGCAGCCGACGATAATTTTTGGTTTTCTTTTGGCACGGCTCCGCCGCAGGCCCACCGTTTTCACTTTGAGCCTCAACACCGGAAATGAACGCTTTAGAGCATTCTTGCATACTCATCATCTGACGGTTACGTCAGTGCGTTTTGGAACAGCGAAGCTCAAAATGGAAACTTGGTCGGAGGTGACCTAAGAATACAAAAAGAGCGTGAACCTCACTCTGCCAGTCCGTCTCTTAGGCCCGCTAAAACCTTTCCAGTAAACAGACAGAATTCATGCTCACGCCGTTGGTTTATATATACACCCGCTAAGTGTGCGGAGGCTCTGATTGAGCCTCACGACACACCGACGGGGCGTTATATAACCACGTCCTAAGCATCTACTCTGCAATGTCTTTGACTGGAACTTTAAATTTAGCGGATTTAAGAGCCCAAAGCCATGCGTTGTAAGACGCTGTACCAACAAATTGTGCCCACACCTTCACCGCCTCAATGGGCAGGTACGGCGCGATAGCGGGTGCAAAGTTACGAAAATTTTCTCACATTATTATAATATATAAGGAAAAAATGCTCATTTGGTCCCGTTTTTTATGCAATTTATGCAAATTTAATCCTCGACCCCATGAAGTTCCCACTCTTTCGAGAACACCTTCTTTGGTCTTTTAGGAGCCGGTTCTTCGAACCTAAAAAATAGTTGTTTTAACGAAAACGATAACGAAAACGATAACTATTTCCCCTGTTGGTTTCTCTTCAAACAGCCAAGAAAAATGCATGAAAACGGTCGCTTATTCATCCTTAAACAAGTCTGAAGAGTGTGGAAAAGTGGCAAAAAACATAACTTTTCCGTGAAGAATTCAAGTTTCTGAACGTCGCATTATTTGTAGATATATTATAAATACTATTCATATATAAACAGTTCCTCCATGGTAATCGGTATCGGTGATATTTCCGAATACATATTCTCATGAAGTCCGTATGTGGTCACGAGACTTACTTGAATGCCACCTTTGTGTCCTGTTTCCTTTTGAAAGGTTTCCATACGTCTAACGATGTTTCTATACTCCTTTTCGCTAAGAGTATAATCATCCTTGGAATACTTCATTTCGCAGATGGTCACGATACCGTCAGCACGATCTATAACCAAGTCAATCTGAACGGCAGGTTGACTGTTCTGACTGCGCCATGCATAGTATTCATGCCTAATGGCATCAAGACGTAAACCATGTATAATCTGCCTTACATGCCACAGACATACACGTTCAAAAGTCAGTCCATACCAATTGTTTTGCTCTGGAGTGCCAAGTGTATTGCGCCAAAAATGTTCATCTGTCACTCTTCGAGTGCCAAACCGATAGTGGAATAAGGAAAAGAAATCTACCAATTGATAGATGCCATTTTTCTGTAATGTGCCATTATTGTATCTACGTACAAAGTCACAATGCTCCAGGTCATCCAACATGTCACTAAGATGACCATTATCTGAAATCTTCAATTCATTTGCTATTTCTGTTCGTGTATATCCGTCACGACGTGTACTGAGCAAGCGTACTATTTCCATATAAGACTCTGCATTCTTAAACAAAGAGTTGAAGAGCCTTTGGTATTCATTTTCCAGTTCTGGCTCAGCGGAAAAGAAGAGCGTATCTATGTTGTCAGGAACATTCTTCTTTGGATCAAGCAAACTCAAATAATAAGGCACACCACCAAGGACCATGTACGCCTGCAACACTGCAATCCTTGGCCAGCGGAATTTTCTACTTTTGAGATATTCTTCTGTTTGCCCAAGAGAGAACGGACGGAGATGCATGGTGTGAGTAGCGCGTTTATGGAGTCCAGCTTTATTGTTTACGATATTACGCATCATCCATGATGTAGCAGAGCCGCATACAACAAAGTATATGTTGTCAATCCACGATGCACGGCTATTCCAGAACAAGTCTAATGCTGGCAGGAATCCTGAGCGATGGGTGTCAAAACACGGCAATTCGTCAATGAACACGACCAATCGACGTTTGCGATTCCTGTTCTTGCGTTCTAACAATTCTGCAAGTTGAGTAAAAGCCTCAATCCACGAAGTTGCCTTACTTCCTTTGTGACCATATCGTACCAACGCGTTGTGGAAAGCCTCCATTTCCGTTTCTCGCGAACCGTCAATGACGCCAGTTGCATAGAAGTCAAACTGATCCTTGAAGAAACTTCGGATTAGGAAAGTCTTACCAACACGACGGCGACCATACAATGCGATAAATTCACTCTTACCCGACTCCATATAATCGGTGAGTTTACTAAATTCAGCTTCTCTGCCAATAATCTTTTCCATCTGCGTCTACTTAAATTCATTCTTTCAGGCAGGAATGATAGAAGACATCCACATCATGCCTAATTTGCTGTTGCAAAGGTACAAAGAATAATTGGAACCAAAAATATTTCGGGCGGAAACTTGAGATTTTTTAATATTTTCGCCCGAAATATGGTAATAATTCAAATGTCAGACCCGTATCACGGGAATAAAACGGGGATTTTAGAAACAAATTATCGCTGAATTGTTGTTCCAACACAAATTTTCGCGGAGATTTAACAATCCTTGTCAGAACAATGTTGTCGAGAGTAAATATTAGTGCAGTTTAGCGTAGCTGCCACAAAGTGTAAAGACCTTGCATTAGTCATGATGAACGGAAAAGAGGAAGACTTGCACATTGGCGATTACGTTGTTCATTGTGTACTTGCCACCAACTGGTTGCTATTTGCAAGTTGAAGGGACGATAGCTGGTCAACTGCTTTTGCAAAACTCTTTGTCGTCAGCAAAACAAATCGTCCAAGGTGAGTTCTCGTTGGATGCATTCAGAATGTTCATTCCTGTCAAGCCCCTTGGTCGTTATCATGGTCACAATGACATTTTTGTCAGTGTTTGTTGTCTCGATGAATGTTGAGACCTTACGCTCAATGTCATCTTCGTCCTTGGCGGTCATAGTGTATGGTCTGTTCCAGAACTTCATTTCACAGATATTGATAGTCCTGTCTGCACGGTCAATGAGCATGTCTATCTGTGCAGAGCGCTGTTCTCCTTTGCCAAACCACGAAAAGACATTGGCAGTTATGCCAGATATGCCCAATGCCTTCTTGATTTGATCCACGTGGTTCAAACACAGCATCTCGAACGAGAGTCCACTCCATGTACTGTAAACATGGGAGTTTTGGTTGTTTGACCAATAATTGGCATCGTGGGCATCTGCCTTCTTCATAACCTGAAAGTAGAACAGGGTGAAAGAATCGACAAGCTGGTAAAGCGTATCTGTGTTTTTTCTTTCCCCAGAGTTCTGGCTCGTCGGAATCCCGTTTATCATGATGAAAGGTTCATAACTGCGGATAAACCCACAACTTTCCAACTCTTCAAGCATCATGGAGAACTTGCCATTATCGGAGAGTTTTGTCTTTTCAAGTACTTCCTGGCGGGTCAGTCCTTTTCCCTTGGTGGCCAATGCCGTAACTACTTTAATGTGGTTGGCGGCGTTCTTATACAGCGAGTTGTACAAACTTTGGAACTCGTCATGCAGTTCGCCATCCTCGGCAAAAACAAGCCTGTCGATGTTCTGTGCCACTCCTTCGCCCTTGTTCATCTTTGACAGATAGAAAGGCACGCCACCAAGAACCATATAGCACTCGGCAATCTGCTTGGTTGACAGGCGGAATCCCCGTGCATCAAAGTACGTTTGGCACTCTTTCAGCGTAAAAGGTTTCAGCGGAATCTTGTGGGTGACACGGTTATGGAGGCCGCCTCTGTTCTTAATCAGGTTGTTGATAATCCATGACGTTGCACTGCCACAGACAATCAGTTTGATGTCATCGCGCCACGATGCCCAAGAGTTCCAGAAATGCTCCAAGCCACTGATGAAATTGGAGCGGGGAGTGTCCATCCAAGGCATTTCGTCGATAAAGACAATCTTCCTTCCTTCCGGCAAGGATTCCAGATAAGTCTCCAGCGCGATGAAAGCATCAAGCCACGTCTTGGCAAGAGGCACTTCTGGACTGTTCTTCCTGATGCCCAGCATAAAGTTCTTCAACTGAATGCGCATCGAGACCTTGTTCATGCCAGCCACGTAAAAAGCATAGTCGCTGCCGACTACTTTCTGTATGAGGAACGTCTTGCCCACGCGCCTACGTCCATACACTGCAATGAATTCAGACTGTTCAGAGTCGAGGTATTCCTTCAACTGCTGCTGTTCTTTCTCGCGTCCAATAAAAAGCTTATTCATATCCTCTTGATGATGTGTTCGTAACTTACGCCGCAAAGGTATTTCTTTTTCATCAACTAGCCAAGAAAAATGCACGAAAACGGTCGCAGAGGGGGTGTTTTTGATGGGTTAGCGACCACTTTCGTGCATTTCTCCACGAAAAACAGCTCCCAAATATCTAGTCGCTTAAAATCCGATTCTTGCTTTCGGACGAGGCACTTCAATGGGAACGATGTCCTCTGGTGTGATGGACTGCAGTTCTGACTGGCTCTTGGTCTGTAGTTTCACGCATCGGGAGGCATGTTGGATGTAAATGCGCTCTAACAGGTTTCCAACGAAACGGGCATTGCCCCATGTCTCTTTGTCGCGGGCTTGGTAGGCCGATGACAAAACATCAACATATTTCTGCCATGCTTCCTCATTGAACGTGTAACCATATTCTAGGACACGCCGTTTCGTGATTTCCAACAATTCGCCAATGGTGAAATCATTGAATTCAAATTTATTAGGGAGTCGTGATTGCAATCCTGGATTGAGGTCGAGCAGTTTCTTCATCGGCTCCTTATATCCACATAAAACGATGGC
>JAEEGH010002339.1_pt1 | contig 51466 bp, 46 predicted proteins | sample 9134181 | NCBI WGS metagenome assembly JAEEGH01 (sample SAMN16246544, study PRJNA631951) | gut metagenome | biome: gut microbiome; feature: rumen; material: DP-attached | host: Bos | place: Iran: Karaj | collected 2018-10
TCGCACATATATAGCAAGGACTCTTTTCTATATTGTCGACCGAATCAAATATGTTGCTCTCAAAAATCGTGACCGGTATGCCCAGCGCCTTGGCATTACTCTCAATAAGCTGCCTGTTCTCTTTGTTGTAACCGGGATCCATTACAAGGAAAGTCACATCAAACTTAACCTGCCTGTGCGTCTGTATCTCCTGGAAAAGTTTTGCCATAAGCATTGAGTCTTTACCGCCTGATATACATACCGCGATATGGTCGCCTTCATTTATGAGCTTATAGGTCTTGCAGGCTTTCGCAAATCTTGAAAATAGCTGCTTATGGTATTTCTTTCTGATACTCATCTCAGCCTTCTTCTGCTTCTCGCCGCCTACTTCCATATGCGCAAGCTCATCCTGAAGATATGCCATATATCCGCCTTCAAGGCTGTAATAATCGCGCCCGTTAAGTGAAGGAAGCTCTTCTGCCTCTTTTGTCTTTTTACCTATCTGGCAGTAAAGAATCAGCTTCTTATCCTTTGGGATATTGCCTATAACAGCGTTGTCTTCTTTTTTAAGTTCTTCCATATCGACATGAATCGCACCCGGAAGCATTCCGTAAGAAGCAAGCGCCTCATCTCGAACATCTATAAGCCTGTACGAATCCTTCGGAAGTTCACGAAGATCGTTAAGTGATATTTCTTTCATTTTTTCTTTCCTATTTTCATCTCTATATGATATAGCATTATAGCAAAAATGGGAGCAGCAACAATAGCTACTCCCAAAAAACTCAAAATTACAGATCAAAAAGCCTCATCATGAATATAGAATACTCATCATTCTGGAAATCAAGATCGGGTGAATTCTCTCCGCCACCGTTGGTGCTGCGCTTGATCTCCGCATAGAACTCTTCGCCCTGATTTACTATATCCATAACAGTCAGCTCCACTCCTGCGCCTGCTGCCGCCTTACAAAAAGCTGCAAGCGGATCTGCTTCATTTCTTGTATTAAGAAGATTCTGCTTAAGAGTTTCATCATTCTTTGCTTTTTCCAAAAGCATTTCAAGTTTATCTGCCGTATTCATAAGCTCTCCTCCTGTTCGTTAACACTTATAAGAATTATAACAAAAATAGGAGCAGCTACAATAGCCACTCCCAAAAACGTACGTCGCTTTAAAAGCCTACTTTAAACTCTTCATCCTTCTGTCTATCATAGATCACCGTACATTTGATAAATTTACTTATAACTCCGTGTCTTGACAGCGAATCGGATATCGCATCTCCGACATAAAATGTATACGGCCAGGCATTGTCTCTTTCTTCATTGGCCAAAACATGCAACTCCATAGTCTCTGTTCCGCTCTTATCCGCCGCAAAATACTGACTTAAGATATCTTGTCCGATCGAATAAACCTGTTCTTTTGACAAAGCAAAATCATTGTAATCCCTATAAGATTTACAACTGTTTATCGTCTGGGCAACCGTCACAAATGTAAGAAGCGGTAAAACAACGCCGAGCCCCGACTCTTTTCCGTCGACATTCTTAAGCGCAATGCCAAAAACGATCATAAAAAACAGGAACATATAAAAATAATATCCAAGCGCAACATCACTTCTTCCTACATAATTAATTCCGCTCACCGCAGAAAGAAGTATCAGATATAAAAGAGTAAAAAATCCCGCAGCAATGATCTTTACGAGCAGCACTGCTTCCGAAGTCTTTACAACTTTTTCTCCTTTCCTGAATACGCAGACAACAAACATCACGGCCATAACCGCAAAGATAAGCAAACACATCTTATTTATCGCGGTGAAATTAGCAATAACCGACTTTGTTATTTCTGCAACACCAATCTTATCCGATATCTGCTTTTTTGCATCGGCATTTCTCGGATCAAGAAGCTGTATTACCAGTGCAAATGCCCACATAACAAGCGTAGCCGGATAATACCATCTGCCAAGCATAAATCTTTTGATCGCATTCTTATCTTTTCTTTTCGTCAGAAGGACACTGAATATCTCAACCGCCGCAAAAGAGACAAGAATAATATTTGTAAACATGTTTGAAAAAACTGCAAAATAAATTGCAAGTAGTACAGCACCGTCTTTAATTCCGACAGGCTTTACTTCATAGTTATCGCCTTCTTTGTACGCTTTGTTCATAAACCACAAGACCATAGCGGCATTAAAGACACCGGTCAATACATAATGAATAAAGCAAGTCACATCTCCCGACCAGAACAAGTGCGTATTTGAAAACCAATCATTTTTATAAATAAGAAAATGAAATGCCAAAAAGCAAACGGCCAAAAGATCCGGAATTATGCTTTCTTTATCATCCATTATTGTTCTGGTCAGCAAAGCAAATACTCTGCAATAAATTGAAATAAACAACGCTCCGGTCACTGCAAAAACTAAAGCAAGCGACATGAGATAATCCTTCATTATAGGATAGACAAAATTTGCGGCAATCTCTGTAAGTATCGGGAATAATGTTTCCGGAAAAACCTTTATCCCGTTATACCCTCCCGGCATTGGCAGCGGTCTCCTGAAATAACTACACATCTCCCAATCATCCGAGTCAAAAAGTATCAGCGGATGAGCAACATAAAAGAATACAAACAGCACCAAAAAAATCCCTGAGAAAAGTAATACATCCTTATGTCTAGATTTCATTTCTTCTATCCCACTCTTTCTTCACATATTCATTCTCCCAATGATTATACCCATCCCCAATGCCTTTGTATATATAATTAGCGACCTTATTTGAGATTCTTTACAAAGAAATCCTGCATTTTATCAAAAGGAATTACTTCCATGTTGTCGTAAAGATCTGTATGAACCGCACCGGGTATGATCATCAACTCCTTATTATCCGTATATTTACTGTTTCTTGTCATATCTGCGTAGGCATCCTTACTAAAGTAGCAAGAATGGGCTTTTTCCCCGTGAATCATGAGAACTGCGCTTCTTATCTCATTCGTGTATCTCAGTATCGGCTGATTGATAAAAGACATGCAGCCTACAGTATTCCATCCTTCATTTGAATTTAAAGACCTCTCATGATAAGCTCTTCCCTTGTAATATTCGCTATAATCCTTTACATAAAAAGGGACATCTTCCGGCACAGGAAGCGGAAGGCATCCGCCCGCTCTTGTATATTCTCCGCTTCTGTAATTTTCTGTTCTTGCCTTGTTGAGCGCCACTTTATTATTGTATCTGGCTTCCTCGTTATTATCTGCGTCAAAATATCCGTTGGCATTAACTCTGGACATGTCGTACATTGTCGATGTTACCGTAGCTTTTATCCTGGTATCAAGAGCCGCGGTGTTAAGAGCCATTCCGCCCCATCCGCAGATTCCTATAATTCCTATTTTCTCAGGATCCACATTGTCCTGAACCGATAAAAAATCTACAGCAGCCATGAAATCTTCAGTATTTATATCAGGAGATGCCATATACCTCGGCTGACCTCCGCTCTCTCCTGTAAATGACGGATCAAAGGCAATTGTCAAAAAACCTCTCTCTGCCATTTCCTGTGCATACAATCCCGAACACTGTTCCTTAACCGCACCAAAAGGCCCCGCAACCGCAATTGCCGGAAGCTTTCCTTCCGCATTCTTTGGAACATACATGTCAGCGGCAAGTGTTATCCCATATCTGTTTGCAAATGTTACTTTGCTGTGATCAACTTTATCGCTCTTTTCAAAAGTCTTATCCCACTCTGTTGTCAGATTCAGTTTTTCAGTTTTCATCATCGCGTTATTCTCCTTAGCCTCTACATTTTCCGGATTCCGACTCCCACATACTCCAATTGAAAGAGCAAGTGTTGATATTAATGATACTGCCAAAAGCTTTCCAATTCTTTTCATGATCATGTACTCCATTCTTACAGTCTTCTTTTCTTCGACTCAACAGTTTCCAAGTTCATTTTTAGTACCATATTTATATTTTTCCCTGACAACCTCACTATAATCCATATACATCGCTTTCGCTAATGGTTATAATGAATATCATGATATTCATTTTGGTTATATCACTGCCAGAAAGGAATCCATTATGGAAATAAGAAATTTAAGATATTTTCTTGCTGTTGCCAGAGAAGAGAACATGTCCAGAGCCGCTGAATTACTCCATGTAACGCAGCCCACCCTCTCCAAGTCATTAAAGAGTCTTGAAGAAGAGCTTGGAAAAAAACTATTCACACGCCACAGCTTTTCCATTAAGCTCACTGATGAAGGAATGCTCCTTCGTGACCGTGCCGAAGATCTGGTCCTTATGGCAGATAAAATCGAGCAGGAGTTTGTCTCCTTAGATGACATCACCGGCGGCGATATATACTTTGGTCTGGCTGAGTCCTATCAAATCTGCCACCTTGCTAAAGAAATAAAAAAACTCAAAGACAGCTATCCTTCCTTTACCTACCACATCACCAGCGGTGACACAGAACAGGTAACCGAAAAGCTTGATAAGGGATTGCTTGATTTCGGCGTAATCTGCGAGCTCCCAAACAAAGAAAAATACGATTCTATCACATTCCCTGATACCGACCGTTGGGGAGCTGTAATGTTAAAGAGCCACCCTCTTGCAAAGAAAAAGAGCATAAAGGCAACCGACCTTATCGGCCATCCACTCTTCTGCTCTGAACAAAGCTGGAATATTGAGATCCCGCAGTGGGCAGGCAATCAATTCTCCAAACTCCACCTGGAAGGATCTTTTCGCCTTGCTTATAATGCTTCTATGTTTGCCAAAGAAGGTCTCGGAATACTTCTTACCTTTGAGCACCTCATTAACTGCTCCGAAGAAAGTGATCTTGTATTCTGTCCCCTCACACCCAAGCAGGAAACAAAGCTATATCTGATTTGGAACAAATACCAGACTTTCACACCTATTGCAGAAAAATTTCTGGCACAGATAAGGGAGTCATTTTGAGTTATAATTCCTTCAAGAGCGTCCACGAGCTGATCGCATACTTCTCAGACACTATGTGAATTGCACTAATACTTATTTCAAATCAAAATCCCCTCAAAATGATCAATCTCATGCTGAATGATCTGCGCAATAAGATCCTTATACTTCCCATGCTGCGGCTTAAAGTCGCGGTCCAGATAATCAACCTCGATCTCCCTGTACCGCGTGCAGAGCCTTACACCTTCCAGCGACAGACAGCTTTCTTCCGTCCGGTACTCCCCGCTCTTCTTAGTAATAACAGGATTTATCATGGGGAAAAGAAAAGTTCCCATAGCCACCACTATAATTCTCTTCCTAACTCCTCGTATATAATCTATATCTCCTGCCGCGTAACTTTCACTTAAGTCTGAGTCTGAAATCACACAGCTCATCCCCATTGCCGATTGTCTTGGTTCTTATAAACTCAAGCCCCGGAATATTACCGTAACTGTAGATATCGTTATCACAAAACAGCTTATTTATCTCAGGACACCCAAGTTCAGTGAGATAAGTGTGATATGGACACTGTGTAATATCCATGCAGAACTCGCCTTTCTTTTTTGGGTATAAGACATTTTTAAACCCTGAAGCTTCTCCAAAACTCTTACGAGCCACCGGTCCAAACATAGCAAGAAATAATCTTGTAAATCCCGGAAACTTTGCAGTTCTGGCCAAAGATGCTCCCGCCTGCTCGCTTCTGTTTTTCATCGCAACTCTCATTACTTCAAATGCTTTATCTTCATCTTTTTCCTTCATAGAAAGATAAATTGCAGCTGAAGGAAATATTGCTCTGTCGGTGTGCGCCGCCACTCCCTTAGGAAGATTCGCATGATTTGCCATTATCTTCTCAAGTTTATCTGTAGCATTTTTCCAGATCTCATCTGCATCGCTTTGTGCAAATTCTTTGTAAACCTCGCCTTTTATGAATCCCATGCCCTTCATAACTTTCTCTACTGTCTTCATACTTCTAGTCAATCTCCTTAATGTTATCATTCATTTCTAAACTAACAGTCACCTTTTTATTGGGTCATTTATCGGGTCAGCGTGACCCAATAAAAATTCAACTCCATAGTAGAATTAAAAGAACAGCTTCTCCCGTAAATACAGAAAAAGCTGCTATTTAAGATTTGATATTATTTCTTTCACGTTGTAGCTATAGTCTTTTAAATCTCATCCTCTTTCTCAAGAAGTTTAACAGCTTCGTTATATTCAATTTTCTCTCTATCTCTCATCAGAAGTGTCATATACTCCACCTCCCATCTCTCATTGCGTTTAACAACATTAACTTCGTTTTGTAGACTATCCGTAAATTCAATAACCTTATATGAATCATCTCCCTTTCAAAACGTACTTTTTGTTCTCATAAAATTCTAGAAGATAACCCATTTAAGGAAATACTCAGCTGACTTAAAACAAATTATACTCACTTACATTATTGTCCGCAACTTTCTAAAGCAGTCATAAACTCGCCCAAACACAGCGAAACACTAAAAACTTCATTTCCCGCTGTCATAATCAAGACAAAAACTTGCTTTTCAACAGCGGCTTTTATAAAACCGTACTTCCCGCTGTCATAATTAAAACATAAGCTTCATTTTCAACAGCAAAAATCATAGATTCACCAGTTTTCGCTGTTTCATCTTCCAGTCCCATTAATTCTTTATTCATACTTCACCTCTTCAAACACCGCACTCAACTTCCCCGGCTCATCACTTCCCCACGCTGAAAAATCAAACTGCGGATCTGAAACATGTTCCAGTTTCAGTACATATTTCAGCTTATTAGGTTCTGATGTCTCATCCTTTTTCACCGTGACTTTAACCTTGGTATCATCGCCATCGTCGTGCCAATAACTCTCACATACCATCGACTCTTCATTCTTTCCGTCCCACGGGACATTTACAGCGAATGAAGCAGGAGTACTTTCTTTGGCAAAGAACACCAGATAACTTCCCGAACATGACGGGCTAAAGTTTGCATATGCATCGCCATTCTGATATTTGAAATCACGTGTCCATATGCAGCCGTCAATCATTCCGCAAAATGCTTCTCCGTCATGGACATTATAAATTACATAATAGCCGTCAGGTACCACATCGGAAACAGAAGCACTGAGAGATGTCCATGACATGCATTCTTCAGGTATTACGGAAAGAGGCGCCCCCGGCGCATAAATAAGGAGCTCATCGGCATTTTCAAGTCCGTAGGGCTCAGAATAGACATACTTAACTTCGTCTATGATTTCTTCTGTATTAAGTTTTTCCTTATCATCTATATTTAATTCTTGGAGCTTCATTGAATAGATATTCTGATATTCCGTAGGCTCGGGATCCGAGAATTTGCCTGAAAATCCGCATACGTAAATTGTTCCGTTTGGATAACCGTCGCCGCTGTCCCCCATATCCGAGTCGTGATAATCTCCGACAAATGAACCATCCTCTGACAATTCAAGCGATGTAGCCCATGCACCCGCACCACTTGCGAACGTGTAGTCCTTCGGCATTTGTGAAAAGATGTTTCCTCCTTCCGAAGTTTCGCTCGTCGCACCGACACTTTCCGTCACCTCACTTGTACTCTCAATCGCCGCTTCCGAACTTTCAACTGCTGCCTGTTCTACATTCTTTTCACCACATGCTACAAGCAAAGCAGATGAAACCAAAAGTCCCATGAATTTCAATTTATTTCGTGTCATGAACATACTCTCCCACTTCTATTATTTGTCCTCTTCTTCAACCGCAATTCCCAGCAGCTTTTTCTTAAATCCACTCATTAAGCTATCGTAATCCGTATAGTTTATGTCACACTTAAAGCGGCTGTTCCAGGTGTCCCTAAGAGTGTCGCATATAGCCGAAGCTCTTTCTCCCTCATTCTTAAGAATATCGGGAAAAATGTAGTAAATGAGGAAGCAGTTTAAGTCCATTAACGTTCCCGTGCGAACCTTGCCAAACTTCTTAAACTTCTCATGTACTCCGTCGCAAAAAGCATTTGAAGCTACAGCTATATCAGTGGCCTCTGTAAGTTCCCTAAGATAAGAGTATCTTTCAGCTTGAAAGGTACTCATTCGGTTCTCGTACTCTTTTTTAGTAGTTATCCTGCTAAAAGGCTCATAGCTTTCAAAAATCTTATCAATGTTAAACGCCATAGCGTATACGCCTCCTGTTTCTTTTTATTAAATTATGACATCTTGAATCAAAGATTCAAGATGTCATACTCTAATGATATAATTATAGGGAAGAAACGAATATGTAAGGATGGTCTGAAATGAACGAAAAGATTAAAGGAAATAATTACAGATGGATGTCGCTTCGCTTCATTGTTGTGACTATTGCTTCTGTGGTATTTGCGCTTAATATCAAATCTTTTGTCAGAACCGGAGGAATCTTGCCCGGAGGCGCAACCGGATTGACACTTCTCATACAGGAGATTGCGGATAGATTTATTGGAATCAAGATTCCCTATACTCCTATTAACGTCGCCATAAATATTATTCCCGTTTTTATTGGATTTAAGTATATAGGAAAAAAGTTCACTTCTCTTTCATGCCTTGTTATCCTGCTGACAGGTATTCTGGCCGATCTTATTCCCGGCTATGTGATAACCAACGACCTTATACTGATAAGTATATTCGGAGGTATCATAAACGGAGTTGCTATCAGCCTTTGTCTTTTGATGGACGCCACAAGCGGAGGAATTGATTTCATTGCTATTTATCTATATAAAAAAGGTCTTGATGGATTTAATGTGGCATTATATGTAAATGCCTGCATCCTTATCACCGCAGGTGCTTTGTTTGGCTGGGAGCGGGCTCTTTATTCCATAGTATTCCAATATGTCTCTACGACGATAATACATGTACTTTACCGCAAATATCAGCAGACCACGCTGTTTATAGTCACGCGCTTTCCCGACGAGATCAGTGCCCTGATATACAAAATGTCAAATCATGGTTCCACAATAATCTATGGCAGAGGCTCCCATGAAGAAGATGAAGATAAATCCGTTGTTTACTCTGTCATCACAGCAACTCAGGTCACCCAGATAATTAATGCGATAAAAGAAAAAGATCCATCATCTTTTGTAAATGTATTCAAATCAGAAAGAGTCTCGGGGCGCTTCTATCGCATTCCCGAAGATTAAAGAAAAGACGGCCGTTTTCGACCGTCTTCTCTAATATATATTGTAACCTACCTGTTTATTTTATACCCGCATGTCTTATCAATATGTTGCTGACCAGATCTTGTACTCAACGTTAGGATTAACGCCCTTCTTCTGGAAAAGCTCACTTACTGTTACGAAAGTGTAGCCCTGCTTCTGAAGTCCCTCGATGATCTGAGGAAGAGCCTGTACTGTCTTCGAATTTCCCTGGAAATCGTGAAGAAGAACAATCTGTCCGTCTCTTGCGCCGTTAAGTACCGACTGCGCTCTCTGCTGAGCTGATGTGTTATCAAGCCAGTCATTGTGCATTGTTCCCTGAATGAAAGGAACGTCGATGTTCTGGTACATTGTGTTACTTATTGCTATGTAAGGTGGTCTGAAGAACTTTACATCTGCGCCTACAGCATTCTTAATTGCAGTTGCTGTGCGCTGCTGCTCATCCTTTATCTGCTGAGCACTCATTCTTGACATATCCTGATGAGTGAAAGAATGGCTTGCAAGTTCACATCCCATGTTAACCTGTCTCTTCATTGTGTTTACAGTATTCTGGTTAATATTCTGTCCGATAAGGAAGAATGTAGCCTTAACATTGTACTTCTGAAGAATATCAAGCACTTCGTTTGTTGTGCTTGTAGGGCCATCGTCAAATGTAAGAGCGATAAGCTTCTGGTTCTTGTTATTATTCTGGTTTGCGTTGTTGTTATTTGCTGCGTTGTTATTGTTGTTATTCTTTGCAGCATTGTTGTTATTGTTATTATTATTGTTCTTATTCTGTCCGTTGTTGTTTGAGCCTGAATTTGAGCCTGCGCCGCTGAACTTAAGGTAATCAACGTAAGCATCCCACTGACCGTTATCGGCTGTTACAACAAGCTCAACCTTCTGATTTCCTGTTCCGTGCTTAACGTTCTTGATGGTATATTCTGCCGGATAAGGTCCGCCATAATAGAATGTACCCTTGTTCTGGCCGCCGATCCTAAGATCTACTCTTGCCATGTTGTTATTGTTTGAACATCCGCGGAGTGTGAAATCACTTGTATCGCTTGCAAAATTCTGATCAAAGCTGAGCTTATCATTATTTGCATAAAGAGCCATTCCATTAAAAGGTGATCCGATGGTATCTGCGTACTGTCCGCTCTTGCTCATGGACTCGCACTGAACTGTTGCGGAATTCTGAGCACTGCCGCCGTTATTTCCGCCGCCGTTGTTGCCACCGTTATTTCCGCCGTTGTTGCCCCAGTTCCACCAGTTGCCCCAATTCCAACCGTTGTTTCCGCCGTTATTGTTGCCGCCATTGTTGTTACCGTTGTTATTATTATTGTTATTGCCGTTATTATTGTTGTTATTATTCTTATTGCCGTTGTTATTATTGTTATTATTATTTCCGTTATTGTTGTTATTGTTATTTCCTGAAGACGATCCTCCGATGATCAGGTTATTCTTATAAACATTTGCAGATCCGCTACTCTGATATCCCTCGATATTCAATGCTGCTTCGTAGATCTTTCCAAGCTTCATCCCCATTTTTTCCCAAGCTTTGAAATGCTCCGAAACGCTGATAGTTCCGCTGGTTCTCTTCTGAGTACGAACACTGAAATACTGCTTAAATGTCTTGTTACCCTCGATTGAAGGCTGATTAACTCGTGTTGCCTCGTAAACGTCATATGTTCCGCCGTCTACCTGAATCTGTCCCTTCGGTGATCCTCCGGGTGGACGCCATGAGCCCCAACTGTCTACGATATAATACTCGATCATAGGGTCTTTGGTCCAACCATATACACAAAGATAAGAGTTTCCGTTCGGCTTATAATCACAGCCATAATCAAAAGAAATATTACCGATCTGCTGATATGTCTTTGTACTATCGAACTTTTTACCCTTTCTGAAAAGTGCATTTCCTATGTTACTCCACTGACAACTGAATGTTCCACCTGAATTCAGCGTCATGCTAGTGTTTCCGCCATCTTTCCAAAGCTCATAATCATATCCGTCTTGATTGCCTGTTTTATTCTCAGTTATTGTAGTAGCCGCCTGAACTTTAAGCGCAGGAACAAATAACTGGGCACATAACGCAATGGAAAGCAGCGCTACTTTTAAACCGTTTTTCATCTACGATGTCCTCCTCCTTTATAAACCTCTTTCAATCATTAACCACATTGTAACATGTTGTTCACATACATAAAAGCTATATATACGCGCCGATAACGCATCTAATGCGATATGTGTGTTATTAAGCCAGAAAAAAAGCGCAGTTACGAGAGTCTGTATATCTCAAGTAACCGCACTTTCTCACTTTTTCTTATCTTTGCCTTTAGGAGCCAACGATCTAAGCGAACTTAGAAGTTTACCTCCTGAATTATTACTGCTTTTTCCTGACTTTTTTCTGTTCTTCAGCCATCTGAATATTGCAATCTCAACTATTATAAGAGCGACCAGTAAGCCCACAGCTGTTGCCACAAGCTTAAAATCAATAAGCATGAAATCAAGATATATTCCGTCGGGATCGTCAAAATTAAGAAGATCCCATTCATAAGTCTTTCCGTCCCTTGAAACATGCGTGGCATTGTGTGCCTTGGCCTTTGCCGGAAGATTCACGGTAAGCGTCATCTGCGCACCACTCATCTTAACATAGTCTCTGTAATCGCCGGAGAAATTATTATTCCTCGCATCGCGGAGGATATCCCACTCAAGCGAGTATTTAATACCTTTCCTCCTAAGCCTAAGCGACCTGAATTCATCGGAAACATCGCTAACTTCATCCGCAGAAACGTTTTCTTTCCTGATAATATATCCGGAATATCCTCCGTCCCTGTATCCTTCGACTTCCCAGCCATCCTCTTTATAATCCTCGATCTGATCTTCCGAGAGGCTCTCTTCAAGGTCCCTTTCGCCCATATCCACAGTTGCATAGCATATGGCAACATCCATCTTGCCGTTAAGCTTAACGTCCATTGTCGTCTCAAATCTGACACAACCCGAAACAGTCATTACGCAAAGCAAAGATAATAATATAACTTTTAATTTTTTCATACACATCCTATATATATTTTAAAACTAAATGTTACATAAAAATTATTATATAGTATTATTTTCTTTTTTGCCATGACATTATTCTTTTGCATCAGCTTTGAGCATCCTGTATAAGCCTTATGTTGTCGTATTAAGATTGTATAAAGAAAAAGCGACAGCCCGGATTCAGGCTGTCGCCACAGACATTTAAATTTATATCACAGATTTGCAAAACGCTTTGTACTGCTGCTAAGCTGCTCCGTAACTTTGTTGTTCTCTCCCATTGCTTCGCTGATTCCCTGAATCTGTCCGACAATCTCGGAGGAATTTGCAGCCGACAGGTTGATCGCCTGTGTGCTTTCTTTTACAGATTCAGTGATGGACTCAACAGAATCGGCCATCTTATCCATGATGATATTAAGGTTATCGGCCTTTCTGTTGAACTTATCGAGAATATCATCCATAACCACCGCTGTATTCTCATACTTATCGCTGGTCTCAACGAATGTATCGTAATCATTAAGTACATCATTATTGATGAACTCGATAACATCCATAGCATTTGTTGAAAGAGTATTAACCGCTTCGGTAACTTCATTACTGATAGTCTGGATATTTCCGGCCGTCTGCCTACTGTTGTCGGCAAGTGCACTGATCTCTTCTGCAACAACCGCGAAGCCTTTACCGGCTTCACCTGCTCTTGCGGCCTCTATCGAAGCATTGAGGGCAAGAAGGTTTGTCTGCGATGCAATATCAAGGATAACCTTGGTAAGTTCATTGATCTGCGAAACCTTCTCACTGTCTTTAACAGATTTTTCAAGAACCGCGCTGAGTTCCTCTACCTTCACGCCGGTATTCTCTTTCTTTTTAAGAGCTTCGTTCTTAATCTCGTCAGCCTCTTTTTTGATACTATCGGCAGTCTCTGCACCATTTGCAGCTTCCTGCCTGATTTCATCGGTCGCAGTCTTAACTTCTTCAAGCTTGCCTGAAATCTGATCTGCAGTGGTTGAAACAGTATCCATACTTGCGGACAACTCTTCAAGAGCAGCCGATGTATTTGTGATATTATCGCTTGCTTTCTCAATCTTATCCGTCATTGAATCAGCGGATGTATTAAGGACATTCGAACCGTCCTTAACTTCTTTTATAATTCCCTGCAAAGTCTCAATAAAGTTATTGATTCCGTCCACAATAAAAGCAAGTTCCGTAGACGTCTTAGTCGCAATGCGCGCCGTAAGATCGCCTTCATTATTATTAATGCCCCTGATAATCCCATGTAACTCGGAAACAATACTTGCAATCTTTCGGCTGATCCTGATTTCATTAAGACAAAGGCTCAAAGCAATGATAATAACAAATACCACTACAAGAATTATTGTCTTTTGGAATGCCTGCGCATAGAGCATATCAAGATATGCCTTAAGCAGTTCTCCGAGAACTGCGATTGCTTCTTCTGCCGTATCATAAGCGGCATATGCGGCTGCCTGAGCATCTATATATTTATTTATATAAATATCCATTGCCGTTGCGGCATCGGCAGCACGAAGCGAGACAACCATCTCATCTGTGATAGCAATGAAATCATTGGTTGTCTTCATTACAGCTTCCATCTGCGCAGGACCGTTTTCACCCTGTGTGACCAAAATACTTACCTGCATAAATGAAAGAAGATCGGGAACCTCTTTTTCTACCGCATCAATATTGGTAAAATACACTTCATAATTGGCGGGATCGTTGGTTCCCATTGATACCGCACCAAGCAAAGCAGAAAGATTACCGTCTATGGTAATAAGCCCTTCACGAAGCTTCGCTTCCTTACTTAAGAGTTGAATCTCATCATTACTTGCCCCTACCGCACTATTGATAATGTTTTTGGTGTTGCTGTTCATTATCAAAAGTGCTGTTACGAACATGACAAGCATAACGATATTTACTGCCAGATTCTGAAAACCTATCTTTCTGAAAAGATTGATTCCTTCTGTTTTAGTTCCTGCGCTATTATTCACTTATATGCACTCCTTTCCTCCAAAAAGAAAATACACATCGTCATACAAATAATTATAGCGCAATTTACTAAAACTATAATACGTTATTGTGATAATTAAGAAATTGTTTATACTATTCTTTAAAATTCTTCCCGTTCGCTAAAAAAATCCTGACCGTACTGTGATTCGGCAATCGTTTCTGATGCAGACAACGTAGAGCTTGTCGTTTTATTCTTTAATGCAGCTCTCTTTTCAGCTTTCTTTTTGGCTTCAATCTGTCTGGTTGTTCTCTCACCCAGCTGCTGGCGGATCTTCATAAGCTGCTCAAGGGCTGATAATTTCTTCTTTGTTTCAGAAATCTCATTTGCAAGTTCGTCCATACTCATCGTCAAAAAGTTTTGTGCATCCATTTTAAAGTCTCCTTCCAGTTATAAAAGTGTTATCTCTCGTATAAAAAAGCGGTATCTATCAACAAAATATATTTTGATAAATACCACCTCTTATAACTATTTTTTCAAATTGCACGTTTATCCACATTCAGTAAACATACATGTGAACATGTTAATTATATCATTACATTCCGTTATAGTCTATCCTTTTTTCAGCCTATTTATCCCATTCCATTTCGGAGCTGAAACGAGCCCATAAAAGCTCACAGATCTGAATAAGATAAGTAAGTGTCATCTGATACCTAACATCGGGGCCGGGACTCTCATTCCAAGAATCGTCATCTTTATTATTCTCACGTACTATCTTTTCCAGCTGTTCCAATTCCCCGACAAGTTGCTTACGTTCTGCTATAAGCTCGTCTATCGAATCAGATTCATGCATAGATTTATAACCTTCAGCCGAGATCATCATAATACGTACCTCCTACTTTCAAAAAAAGTTCCCATAAAAAACCTTATTAATATATTATCATATTTTTTTACGTTTTTTTCTAATCAAAATATTTATTTTTTGTTAATTTATATTTACAAATTGTTAAATATACAATAAAATAATTATAATGATTAATGGATGTGGAGGACATTCCGAAATGAGTGAAAGACAATTTGATCCGATAACAGGACAACCAATCACATACAACCAGCAACAATATGATGCTGCTCAGACTATACAGTTAGACAAAATTCAGCCCGATAATATGGCAGGAGCTTCAGCCGGACAGGACTATAACAGTAACAGCTATTTCGAGCAGAATTACTGGGGCAGGGACGACAGATCGATGCAGCAACCTTTCGGACAGGGTTTTCAGCAGCCTAATATGAATCAATACGGTCAGCCTATGCAGCAGTACATGAATAATCAGTTCGGACAGCCTGTAAATAACGGCTACGGTCAGCCTATGAATAATGAATACGGCCAATCTATGAATAACGGCTACGGTCAGTTTATGAACAATGGCTACAATCAGCCTATAAACAACGGCTACGGTCAGCCCATGCAGAACATGAACAATCCGTACGGACAGCCTTTTCAGATGAATATGGGACAGCCCGCATATCAGGGCTACGGCAAGCGAAAAAAGAGTAAGTTAACTCCTCAGTCAGTCGCCCTCGGTTCATCCATAGCGGCAGTGATTGTTTTGACAGCATTGTTTTTCAGCACCACTACCTCTCGCGCCAACCCGTACGATCAGAATATCATTGCAAAACAAAATCCGACTACATCAAGCAGCCAGAGCACTCCGGGACAGACAATCACAAAGTCCACTCCCGCATCCGTTAATGAAACTGCTATGTTCTCAAATTTCAGCATTGATGGCAAGCAGTATTCTCTTCCAATGAGTATCGATGAACTTCTTGCAAACGGATGGACATACGATGACAAGGAAGATGCAAACAAAACATTGTACGCAGGCGATTGCGAGACAATAAAGCTTAACTATACAGGAAAAGGTAATGATTCGCAGTATTTTGGTGTGATCAATCACTCCATAGATGCTCAGCCTCTTTCAAAATGTCTTATATATGACTGTGATTTTTCGGATTCATTTGTTAAACAGACAGGTGCGGAAGTAAAATTCTACAATGATAAGTTTGTTTTACAGAAAACTACCGTTGACGAAGTGAAGAACGAACTCGGAGAGCCCAGCAGCACAAACACAAGCGGCAATTCCGTCACACTCACATACAGAGGAAAAGGTAAAGAGGACGAATTCAATCTTTCCGCGACATACAGTTTTGAGAATAACATACTTACATTTATCAGTATTCGTAATAAATCGATGCCTTCAGACTTTGTACAGCCTGCAGTGAGCTCCAAGACACCTGATTATCTCGGTCTTTACAAAGCTCCTTTGAGACTCGGAGACGATCTGTTATCTGGTAACTTTACTCTTGACGGAGTAACCTATAATTTACCTGTTCCATACAAGACACTTGCAGAGCAAGGCTGGACAAGTACAGGCGAATCGGAATCTGTTCCTTCAATGAACGGCGTGATTCTGACATTAAAAAAAGGAGATTTCAACATTACCGCTAAAGTTGTTAATCCCCTTCCGAATGCAGTGACACTTGATAATACAATTGTTGTATTCATCTCAGCATTCAACAGCACGGTCAATCCTCTCGATCTTACAATGGCAGGAGACATTAAGCTCGGAATGTCAAAAGCAGACCTAGAGAACACGCTTAACGCAAAGGGAATAAAGAACTTTACATATAATGAGAAATTCAACACTTACAAGATCCCGTTCGATCAGACCGATAAATCTGAGTTTCCAAAGGAAACAATAGAGATTTACTTAAGCGATGACAAGAATATCATCAGTAGTATCGACATTGAGCGCTATGACTGGCTCGCAGAAAAATAATTAAACTTCCGACACCTCAGAGTGCACAGAAACAGTCTTTTTGTCACATCTGTGCTCCCCGGTGTCGGAAGTTTTTCTATTATTTATTGAATTCTCCCTGCATCGGAAGGCCTCTTAGGCTGATGCATAAGGTACATGCATCTGCTGCCATTGCTTGCCTTTACAGATTCTCTTGCAATTTCTCTGAGCATTTTGGCTATAAAAGTTTTCTCTTTTTTCATCTTGAACACCCTCCTTCATACGAAAAATATTATATTTGGTAATGATTATATCTCAAATTACGCAAATATATCATTTCATGTAGAAAAAACGGATATTCATGTAATTTTTACGCATTATCGCTCTCTTCTTTTCCGTACATTATTACATCAACATTGAACTGATTGCCCTTATCATCGATAATCACTTCGCCCTCATACCCCTTAACGGCTTGTTCCACCGATGCAAGTCCTATTCCATGATGTTCCGCATCATGTTTTGTTGAAAAGAACTTTCCATATCTGTCTCGTCTGTTTTCATAAATACAGCTGTTCTTTATGCCAATCTTCAGCATGTTCTTTTCAAAACTCATATCAAGTCTGATAAATCTACCTTTTGGCTGAACCTTCATGCATGCATCAAATGCATTTTCCAAAAGATTGCCTAAAATAATTACAAGATGTTCACTCTTAAACGGAAGTACCGACGGCACAAAAACAGATACTTCAAAAGCGATTCCTTCTTTTTTCGCTATGGAATACTTGTAATTTACAAGCGAATCAACAACTATATTGCCACTCTTTGATATTTCTTCACCGGATTTCCCGAGTCCGTCTGCAAGAAGCTGCTGTATATATTTGACCGCCTCATCTTTTTCCCCTGACTCAACCATTCCGAGAAGGCTTGCAAGATGGCTTTTCATATCATGTCTTGTTCTCCTTATTTCCATATAAAGCTGTTCCTGCTCTGCCGCCTGTCTGCTGCAAAGTTCAAGTTGCTGTCCATAAAGTTTGTTTAGCGATTTAAGCTCGGCATCTCTGCTCATCCATGTATATACCTCAAAGATCACATAGTTTATCATTAGGAGAAAAGCACTTGAAATAACAGCAAAATTATTGTATTCAATATGACGCGTCGCTATCAGAAAAATACGATTTGTAAGAAAAATGCTGATGATCGGAATTGAAAGAATCATTATAAAATATTTGATCGGAATATTACAGTATTTAGAGCCTTTCCAGGACTTGTTCAAGATTACAACCAGAAGGAGCATTATCAGAAGCGAAACAAAGCATACAGAGTCCCTGCTTTTTACAAAATCTATGCCGTATCTTTCGACCACGGCAACGGCTCCGACTTCTACAATCATCCAGACCGCACATACGATAAGTGAGAAAAAGCTGGCAGCCTTGAAAGATGCCTTTCTGTCGAGAATTGCCAAGATAAAGATAAAGATAATGTTCGAAGTTATCAGGGCAAGCGGCTTTACGATATTCGTCAGATTTGACGCCGCAGAAAACGTGAAATATATTGCCCATACAACATATCTTACTATGTTGTTACTCCGTTCCGGCAGGAAAACGTCCATGAACTTCCGAACAATCATGACATAAAGAAAAGCTAAGAAAACTCCAGTAAAAATCGACATGTATTCACCCATTTTTAAGCCCCTTCTTTCCTTATATAAAACCAACTGTTATAAATCATAACATAAAAACGACAGTCTTTTTCCAATTTGTAATATTTACGGTGTTTCATGTAAGAATCACGGTTTTTGCATATTTTAAAAAAAGAATGTATACTACCTTAGACAATATCTAATTATGATTACCGATCCTGCACTTTTTGTTACTGACTATGCTTATACCCGATTATTTGGAGGTAGGATATGATTAAGATTGCAATTTGTGATGACGATGTAAAGCTTTCCGGCAAACTTGAGACGCTTTTAAACAGTGAGTGTCTTGCAAGAGGAATACGTCCCGAGATTGATGTTTTTTACGACGGTTCACCGCTTGCGCGCAACATAATCAAAGGGGATCGCTACAGCATAATCTTTCTCGATATCGAAATGAAAGAGCTGGACGGAATAACAACCGCCCGAATGATTCGCACAATAGACAGGGACTCTCTCATAATCTACGTTTCAAATTACGAAAGCTATCTCAAGGAACTTTTTGAAGTCGAGCCTTTCAGGTTTCTTTCCAAACCGATAGACGAGAAAATATTCAAAAAGTACTTCTCTCAGGCACTTACAAGAATCGATAAAGCCGAAGGCTATTTTCAATACACCTATAACAGAAAGGTGAAAAAGACTTCCATCGGCAACATCGTATACTTCGAAAGTAAAAATCGTGTAATAACGATCCATCTAAATGACGGCTCAAACGATATTTTTTACGGAAAGCTAAATGATATTCAAAAAGAACTCGAAAGTTCCGGTCATTATTTTTTCAGGATTCACCAGTCTTATCTTGTTAATTACAAATATGTAAGCCACATGAATTACACCAGCATGACGCTAAATTACGACAACAACGAATTTTGTCTGAAGATCAGTGAAAACAGACAAAAGAACGTGCGACGTAAGATCATCGAAATGATGGGTGACGGCAACTACACAAAATAATGCAAAACAATCAGCGGGATTTCATTATGTATTACATATCAAAGAGACTTACAGATTATATATTAAATAAAGGGGTTATCGAAGAAAAAGATTATGATATATATAACTACGGCTTCGTATGTTTTCTTGAAGTAACGCTAAGCACGGTAACAAGTATAATCATAGCTCTTTTTCTCGGTATGCTTCGCCCGTGTCTGTTCTTTTTTCTCATCTTTATTCCGATGCGCTCATATGGAGGCGGTCTTCATCTAAACAGTTATCTTGCTTGTTACATCGCCTCCTGCTTTATTCTTACAATATCGCTCCTTGCTGTAAAATATGTCACTCTCCCGCTCTTAATCTCATTTTTGCTCTATCTTGTCTCTGCGGCCTTCATCTTACTTACAGGTCCTGTAGATCATCCCAACAGAAGTGTCGATGCATATGAAAATGATATATTCAAAAAAAAGACGAATATAACGATATTATTTTCAACCGTTATATCCGTCATTCTGCTTTTTTATAAAAACAACTCTTATCTGATGCTCGAAGCAATTGTCTTCGCCTTCCTCGCAATTACTTTAATAGCGGGAAAAAAAGCAAACAGATAAGCTCTTATTATCAATAAGTCATTATTCTACGCACTATGTCCATATATTCACCACAATACTTTTCATAGACACCTGTCATCGCATCCCTGAATTTCTTTCTCTCTTCGGGAGTAAGTTCGATGACCTGCGTACCGTTGGAAACAGCAATATTCTTGGAACTTTCTTCTCTTTCTTTCCAAAGTTGTCTTTCATACGTTGACGATTCAAGTGCACATTCGTGGATTATATTCCTGTCCTCTTCACTGAGCGTGTTCCATATAACTTTTGAACACACCTGCAGCTCCGGAACTCTTATATGCTCATCGATCGTATAATACTCCGCAACCTTGTAGTGCTTCATACTCTCATACGACGGCCAGTTATTCTCTGCTCCGTCAACCAATCCCTGTTCAAATGAAGAATATACTTCAGAATATACAACTTCGACCGGCTTTGCTCCGAGAGCTTCCACCATATCCGCCATCATTGATGATTCCTGAACTCTTATCTTCATTCCGTTCAGATCCTCAACACTCGTGATAGGCTTTGATTTACTGTAGAAATTTCTGGCGCCCGCATCATACCACGATAGCCCTACCAGATCGTATTCATCAGCCTTTAGCAGGAACCTGTCTCCGATATCTCCTTCAAGCACTCTCCACATATGATCCGAATCATTATATAGGAATGGCATAAGAAGAACATTCATCGAAGGTATTCTCTCTGCCAGCTGTGAAAGTGATACTCTGGCAAAAGCAATTCCGCCGTATTTCATCTGGTTTATCGCTTCTGATTCGCTTCCCAGCTCCGCGTCATATTTTACAATTATCTTTATCCTTCCGTTTGTCCTCTCATATACAAGATCCGCAAACTTCTGTCCTCCGAGTGTAGTCGGATAATCTGCGGCCTGATTCTCTGCATATAAAAAAACATATTCCGGAGAATTAGATCCGGATTTTCTGTTATTAAAAAAGAATAAGACAGCAACCATAATAAATATTATGCTCACTATCATTGCCACAATGGGCCATCTTTTTTTCATCAGTCAATGACTCCGTTTCTGTATTCACTGGGTGTCTGCCCGGTCATACGCTTAAACACTCTCGCAAAATAATTGGCATCTCTGTATCCCGCTTCGGAGCTAATGTCCTTAATATTGATAGAAGGATTTGCCAAAAATTCTTTTGCCTTGCTTATCCTAAGTTCGTTCAAATATACTATAAAGCTTTTTCCGAAATTCTGCTTGAAAAGTTTGCAAAAATATACATCGGAATACCCCAAAACTCCGGCAACATCTTGTAGCGAAATATCTTCTTTATAGTGCTCGTCTATATATTTTTTTGCTTCACGCACTATTTCTCCCGACTTTGAAAAATCCTTTTCATCAAGGTTAAAGTCTGAAGGAGGAGTGCTCTTTTTTATAGTATCTACGTTCTTTACCTCTGTTTCATATTTATCCGCGATTGAAAACGCTTCTTCCATTACATTTATAAGCTCATTATCCGCACCCGGCTTAAGTAAATAATCGAGCGCTCTTACCTCGATAGCTTTCTTGGCATAGCTGAATTCATCAAAAGCCGTAAGAAAGATAATGCTGCATCTTTCATCAAAGGTTCTGATCTCCTCTGCTGCATCAAGTCCGTTTTTTCCGGGCATGGAAATATCAAGAAAAGCAATCTGACAATTCTTCTCTTTTACCAACTCGACCGCCTCGACTCCGTTAGCCGCCAAAAAAATCTCTATCTGGTCTTTAAAAAATCCATTTAATTTTTTAGATATAACCTGTCTCTCAATAGGCTCATCATCTGCAATCAGTACTCTATACATTCTTTAGTCTCCTCGAGTATAAATTGAATCTCCTGCACGGTAGGGAAGAATAATTATTATCTGTGTACCTTTTCCCAAAACGCTGTTAACTCTCATATCAGCGTCCTCATACATAGCCTTTATTCTCCTAAAAATATTTCCCATGCCTATACCCATGGTACTGGTCTGTTTTCCGCCCAAGCTTTCACGTATCTCCCTAAGCTGGCTAATTTCCATTCCTTTACCCGTATCGGTGACGGAAATTATAAGCTTGTCAGCTTTTTTACCAACCAAAACAGATACACTACCGCCCTCCACTTTCGGTGAAATTCCATGAATAATACAATTCTCGATTATAGGCTGCAATGTAAACGTAGGAACCATTACATTGTCTGCATTTACCCTACAATCAACCGTATACTTAACTCTTTCCCCGAAACGCATCTTCTGCAAATACATATAATCGGCCGCAACCTTTAGTTCCTGAGAAAGAAGTACTTCCTTCTCCTGATGCTTCAGATTGTATCTGAACAGTGAACTGAGCGCGGTAATCATTTCCTCTGTAGTCGATGCGCCCTCAAGGTTTGCCATGCCACCTATTACATTAAGTGTATTAAAAAGAAAATGCGGATTGATCTGGTTCTTAAGAAGTTCCAGATTCATTGCATCAAGTTGCTTCTCTGCTTCAAGAGTTTCGACTTCTTTTGCGTGAAGCTTATCAAGAGCCTGTCTTCTTTCCTCCAAAGCACCTATATACTCACCTGTCGCATATTTCATCTTGTTAAAAGCAATGATAAGCTCACCCAGTTCGTCCCTGTTATTTGCGGCAACGTCATCCACGTCGAAGTCATTTGCCGCGATCCTTCTGGACGCATGCGCAAGCTTAAGCACAGGTTCAGTAATAGATTTATTCATCATCCTTGAAATCTCAAGAACCGATGAGAACAGCAAAATTCCCAATATTACTGCGATCACCGGAACCACAAAAACTTTCGGTAACAACTCATTATACTTGGCATTACCTTCTTTAAGCGTAAGATCGATAAAACGCTGCGCGTAATTATGCAGATAATTCTGCATATTATAAACGGCATACAATCTGCTCACGTAATCTCTTCGCGGTAATTTACCGCTCAGAACTTCATCTCTGTATCCGCAATACACTCCGTAACATGACTGTAGCGCATAAAGCTGTGCGTACCTGTTTTCCCCAAGTCTCGAATAATCAAGCGGAATTGCATAGACTGCAGTTTTGGTCTGTTTCATCGCAAGCTTAAATGCATCCTCATTTTCACTTGTAGTGCTGTTAACATATTGATCGAATAATTCTTTCTCTCTGTCGATAACGGTAATAATCTCACCGCATTTGGAATTGTCTTCCATTATGTCATTAACGTCGATCATAAACAGCCTTATAAGGATCGCATCAAAGAATACCGCAACCAGAATTGTCAAAAATACACTTCCCGTGAAAAGTGATATTTTGTTTTTAATTGTGATCGAATACCAAAAGTTTTTTAAGTTTTTCATCTTTACAAAGACAGCAGCGTTATACTTACTCATAAAAGTATTATAGCGCTGCCGTCATCATTTTTCTAATATTCGTTAGTTTCTGATCTTTTTACAAAGAAAATCATAAAACTCATCTTTTTCATCGCCGAGAATACGATTGGTCAACATATATCCATGGTTTCTGTCCGACATAACTATTATCATGTTAGACTGCTTGATCGCATTAACGATCTTGTTCCATTTGATGTCTTCCTGCTTCCCGTCACTGCTTACATGAACTCCGTTATCGTCAAACAAAAGCTCTACTCTTCCCGGAAGTGTCTCCAATTGTTTGATGCTCCTCAAATAAACCAGAAACGGTTGTAAAATCGGGAATAATATACAACCAAACATAAGCAATGTTCTGATAAATGGTCCCGAAGTTCCCCAAAACCTAATCGACAACATGATCATCGCAACTGTAAATACAACATTTACGACCCCTGCAAGCGATCTGTATGTACGAATCATGGCTATAAACCACAGATCCTTAGGTTTTACATCAGATATGTAACGAAATTCCATAATAAATCACCTTATTTTGCTCCAAGAAGATTAGGTAAGAACATACTAATCTCAGGAATAAATGTAAGAAGGAGAAGTGTAACAATCATGCAAATGTAGAAAGGAAGTGTTGCCTTTACTACTTTCTCCATCTTAACCTTACCTACAGCAGAACCGATGAAAAGAACGGCTCCTACAGGAGGTGTCAAAAGTCCGATACCACAGTTAAGAACGATCATGATACCAAACTGTATAGGATCGATTCCGATTGATGTAGCAATAGGAAGAAGGATAGGTGTTGCGATCAAGATGATCGGAGCCATATCCATAATACATCCAAGTACAAGAAGAATCAGGTCAATCAAAAGCGCGATAACAACAGGATTACTTGAAAATCCTACAATCAAGTTTGCTGCAATGGCAGGAACATGAAGTGTTGTAAGACAATAACCAAAAATACTTGATGTAGAAATAAGGATAAGCACGATTGAAAGTGTATCGATACAAGATTCCAATGTCTTCCAAACACCCTTCCAGTTAAGTCCCTTATAGATGTAAACGCTTACAATCAAGCTGTAAATAACAGCGATGGCAGCAGACTCAGTTGCTGTAAATACACCGCCTACAACACCAAATACTACGATAACAACTGCTGCAAGTGCCCAGAATGAAGTTCCAAGCTGCTTTAAGAGACGAACAATACTGAACTTTTCTCCCTTAGGATAATTTCTCTTCTTAGAAATAATATATGATCCAACCATGAGTGATAATGCAAGAATCGCACCCGGTATATATCCTGCAAGGAACAAACTTCCTATAGAGATACCGCCGGCACTCATGGCATAAATTACCATGTTATGACTTGGGGGAACAAGAAGTCCCTCGCATGATGATGTAATTGTTACTGCTGTTGAAAAGTCATCATCATAGCCTTCTTCGACCATCATAGGAATGAGAATACTTCCGAGTGATGCAGTATCAGCAGCCGCCGATCCTGAAATACCACCAAAGAAATATGATGCAACGATATTAACCATTGCCATTCCACCGGTCATCCAACCTACACAAGCGTTGGCCAAAGCAATAAGCTTCTCTGAAATACCACCGGTACCCATAAGGCATCCCATTGTAATAAAGAACGGAATTGCCATCATACTAAATGAATTGATTCCCTTAACCATCTGCTGACAGATGCTTGTAAGAGGGAGTCCCTGATACATTAAACAAAAAAGTGAAGATAATGCCACTGCATAAGCGATCTGAAATCTGAGCATAATCATTACAAGAAAGCTCACAAGCAATACTGCTATAGCTGTTGAATTAACTGCCATTACTCATTTCCCTCCTTTAACACTATGCGTTTGAAATCATTGTAAATTGCCTCAAGTTCGAATACTAACATAGCAACACCTGCTACAGGAATCGGGAAATACAACCAGAACTTTGAAAGTGAAGGCATACTAACGTATGAACCCTTAGCTCCAATTGTTGAAGCATAATTCCATCCAACCACAATCATTACGATTGCAAGGCCAAGTACACAAATATCATTAAGAATATCGAGTGCCTGTATAAGTTTCTTTGGTAAGTAAACGTCCAATGCTGTCATTCTTATATGAGCACCGCGTCTGATGGCCAATGCTGCAGATAATACAGCCATATAAGCCATAAGTGTGAGTACAATCTCTTCGCTCCATGCAGGATCAGGAATGAAAGAAATATATCTTCCTGCAACACTCATTGTTGTGATCAGGATATCTGCAATAAGCAAGATCTTGCAGATAAAAAGCATAATCTTATATGTTACGTCATATAAAATTTTGATCTTATCTACCTGTTTAAAAAAGCCTTCCATAATTCCTCTTTTCTTCTAAAAATGGCATGGGAAGGGATGTCCTCCCCATGCCGGCGTTAAAATAAATTGATAAGTTACAACTAAAGGTGGTAAAAAATTACTGCATATCAAGGATCTGCTGATAAATGTCTTCCTTGCCCTTTATGTTCTCTTCAACAACTTTCTTAACAGCATCCTGCCAAGGCTTGATGTCCTCAACTTCTGTGATCTTTGTTCCGTTTGTCTTAAGCTGCTCAAGTACTTCCTTCTCCTTCTCTTCTGAGATTGAACGGTTGTACTTAGAAGCCTCTTCACCTGCAGCCATAAGGATATCCTGCTGATCTGCTGAAAGCTTGTTCCAAGCATCGTCTGTGATGATAACCTGGATAGCACCAAGTGTATGTCCATCAAGGATCATGTTTCCTGCAACTTCGTTGAATGAGTTTGATGCATAGTTAGCGATAGGCTGCTCAGCACCATCAACAACGCCTGTCTGAAGTGCACCGTAGAGCTCTGTGAAAGCTACAACTGTAGGAGATGCACCAAGACCTTCTACAAGACCGTTCATAACAGGGTCATTAGAAACACGAAGCTTTAATCCCTTAAGAGAATCGATACCTGAAATTTCCTTTGTTGTGAAGAAATGACGGAAACCTTCCTCACCATAGAAAAGTCCTCTTACACCACTTCCGTTCTCTGAAGGCTCAAGCAAGAACTGCTTAGCAAGATCAGATGTTGCGAAGTTCCAGAAATGATCACGACTTACAAATGTGTAAGGAAGTGAAAGGAGCATTGATGACTCTCCGCCGTAGCTTGTAAGTGAGAAAGCGGAAATTCTTGCAAGGTCGATTGTTCCGCCGCCACCAAGCATTGTATCAAGAACGTCCTGCTCAGCACCAAGAACCTGGTTAGCCTGAAGATCGATGATGATTGATCCGTTTGATCTCTTCTCAACTTCTTCCTTGAACTTAGCATCTGTCATACCTGAAATAGAATCAAGAGGGTTAACCTCAGCCATTACAAGTGTGATAGCATCCTTAGCAGGTTCTGCTGCTGCATCAGCGGGTGCTGCATCAGATGCCTGTGCGTCAGCTGCAGGCTGTGCTGCGGGTGTCTCAGGTGCTGATACACCACAAGCTGTCATTGATACAACTGTTGCTACTGTTAATAGTGTCGAAATAAGTTTCTTCTTCATTTTTTACCTCCCTAAAATAAAAAAAATAATGACATAGTCTATTCGACAATGTCATTATAGTTGATTACTCGTATATTAAAAAGCGGATAATTTTAATATTATATAGCACTTTTTTTACATTTTTGTTATCAATCGAAATCCGATATCGAAAAAACAGGTGTCGGATTGGTCAATCCACCACTCATTCCATCGCTCAATTTCTCTGTTGCAGGGCCGTTATCATGCCCCGTATAACTCATGATAACCTTGAAATCTTCAGAATTTACTACCTCTTCCTGCTTTCTTAAAGACATATTTACCGGTTTAACATCCCTTACAGGATGACTGCTCACGGCTTGACCGGGATAAAATTGTCCTTGCATATACTGCCCGTTTCCGATCACCTGTCCGCCCTGATATAACCGGGGTTGCATGTACTGTCCGCTATAAACAGGCTGTCTGTTCATGGCTTGACCGGGATAAAATTGTGCGGGCATGGGATTCATCCCAAAATATGCACCATTCATCATCTGTCCGGGCATCATACCCGGTCTCAGCGGCAGATCTTTTGTTGAAATGCGCTTAACATACATGATCGCTTTTATGACCATAAACAGCTCAAGGCCGATAAATACGAGCATTGTAAGAGGATGTTCCGTCGAAAGGCAGAAATCATACAATCCGTGAAGTCCAACAGGTATCCAGAAAGCCTTCTGTGTATTGAGATTTCTCTTATCAAATCTCCCCCTGCACTCATACCCCTTTGCAAGTCCGTAATAAGCTCCCATAAATACGCCAAAAATGCAGTGTCCGGGAACCGAAAGAACCGCACGCATGAGTCCCGTCATAAATCCAAACTGGAACACGTACATAACGTTCTCGATCGTCGCAAACCCAAGAGATGCGCACACGGAATAAACAATTCCGTCAAAAGCAAAGTTAAACTCTTCATTGTTCCAGGTACACTTCTTCAAAACAAAGTATTTACCCGCTTCTTCCGCCACTCCTATAACCAGGAAATTTTCTATGAGACTATAAACAATATTCTGCTTGGGAAATACCATATCCAGAACCATTATGCCGAAATACTCAAGAAATACAGCACTGAGCGTGGAAAGAGCGCCGAAAAAGAACACTGCCGCCATAAGTCCCAGAGGCTCTTTCTCAACCTTGTCCGCTTTATATATAATGCACAACAAAACAGCTGCCGGCAAAACAGCGAGAATCGCCAAAATTATATCCATCAGAATCTATCCCCTTCCCTTAAAGCAAATGTTAAAAATAATTTTAAACCTCTTTTAAAAAAAGTATTATATTTGCACTTGAATGTCAATAATTAATCGCAGAATTATAGTATTATTATCAAAAAAATTATCATATGTAACAAATATCAGACAAAAAACCTCTTTGTCAGACTTTTCCACGACAAAGAGGCTTTTTACGGCATCTTATAAAAATACAATTTACGTATTATTGTTCATTTCATACCCTGCCCGTTTTTGCCATCTCCACGAACTCAACCTTGGATACGGCAGGTGACAGATAGTCGCCCAAAATGTAATCCGCATATATATCTTTCATCTTATCATAGTATTCAAAAGAATCAACTCCCGAAACAATAACGGTCTTGTTTATCTGCCTCAGCATATCCATCCTGTCCTTAAGAATTATGCCGCGCTTCGAACCTCCCGTCGTCTCCATGAAATGTTTTATATTGACTATAACTCCGTTAAATCCGCCGAGCATATCATATCTTACACCCAATGAGTCATTCTTGTAATTCCCCATGAAAATCCTGACTCCGTCCTCGCTAAGCCGCTCTATCACATAGTCAACGGAATCCGTTTCGACATACAATACATTGTCGTTTATATCAAGCGCAATCTTGGAAAGATCGACATTGTACTGCTTTGCGTATTCTCTCACAACTCCGACAAGTTCTTTGCTGATAACCTTATCGGACACTGTATGCATCATGATAAAGTTGATACAATCAGCATTTTCCGCAAGCAATTCTCCCGCAAATCTTAATATCGATCCAATCATCCTGTTCTCAATTTCTTCCGCAAATCCCGACTTCTCGGCAACGCTCATAAACTCCGAAAAAGACACTTCACCAAGCACGGAATCATCAAGATTAAGAAGCGCCTCCGCTCCGCACACCTTATTTCCGCTCTTATCAAAAAGCGGCCTGTACTTAACTTTGAAATAATTCTCGTTCATTCCGCGGACAATAGCTTTTTCAACCTCAATCTTCCTAAGAAGGAAATCAAGATCATGATCGATAAAAAGATTTTTACCAGTATCCTCGATATGAGCCTCGGACAGCATCAGAATATCCTCTTCGCTGTTGAACATATCGGGCGTTCCCGCGCACATTATGATCGCATTTATGTTCATTTGGTTATCTTCAAGGTGCCATCCCTTGTCAAACCTGTCTCTTATCGTGTAAGCAAGCTTATTGCTCTCATTTTCGGTCACATCCACGCATATAATATAAAAACATGCAACTCCGCTTATATAAACATCATACTTATCTGCAACATCAAAAAGATATTTCGATATCTGTTTGATGATCGCGTCAAAATCCGCATATCCCGTAATATTTATATATGCATCCGCATTCTCTATCCGCACGCATATAGTCCTGAAACTCCTGTTAAGAGAGATATAATTCTTGATATCCTGCAAAAGCGCCATTCTGTTATACAGTCCCGTTCCCGAATCAACCCTGTCATCATCTTTTTCAAGTATGATCATGATACCCATAAGTCCGATTGATTCACACAGGAGCTCACATGTGATCGTAGGGAAAAGAAGCTGAATTATAACTCCCATGATTGCAAGAGACAAAAAGTATACCATTGCACCCTTTTTAAGGTGATTGATACTCTTCCAGTATCTTACAAGCAAAAGCACACACAGGATAAAATAGAATGCACTCAGAATATAAGCGGCATATACGACAGGCCCCCTGTGAAACACAAGGTCTGACGAAGCAGTAAACGCAAGCTGAGTCATCGGATTTGAGAAAAGAGCCGCCTCAAGAACAAACATGGGTATCGCAAACGCAATACGAAATCTCTTTGAAAAAAGATGAAGAATACCGCATACTACGATTATGTAATACAAAAGAACCGGCATCATCAGAAAATGCGTAGCATAATAAATATATTTGCTCAGATAACAAACGAAGAACTTAACAGCATACGGAAAGTCATAATTATAGGCTATATAAGAGGCTATGCCCGTGCAGGAATCAAAAAGGACAATCGAAAGAAGCGCAACCAGCAAAGTGTTCTTAAGACTTTTCTTTTTCCTGATCACTATCGCACAGAAAATACTTGTTAAACTGACTATCAGCGCAGCTATACAAAACGTAAGTCCGCCGTTTGGATTACCTTCAATCATAGTATCATTCCTTTGATTCAAAAAAATTCTTAAGTGTTGCCAGCAGTTTTTCTCTGTCTATAGACTTCAAGAGATAATCGGCAGGTTTAAGAGCAAGTACCTCGGTAACGCTCTTTTTATCATTTTTCCCCGTAAGGAACATAACAGGAATTCCGCTTGAAAAAGACTCCTTCTTTAGCATCTCCATTACTTTCGGCCCGTCTATTACAGGCATATCGTAATCAAGAAGAATGAGGTCCGCCTTGTTATTTGCAAGCCACGCAACCGCCTGAGCTCCCGAGTTTGCAACGCCCACCCTGAAATCTTCTTTCAGCCATTCCCTAAGCATCTGAAGATAAGTGAAATCATCGTCAACAATAAGGACGCATTTTCGCTTCCTCTGAATGTACTCATCATCTGTAACGATAAATATTTTTCCGAGAAGTCCATCCATATCAAGAGGTCTTGTGAGCTCACATGCAATATCCTCTTTTGGTATAAATCTGTGAATGAACTTAAATGCATCATTATCGCCGATTATTATGACGATCATATTTTCTTCCATGCACAGATCCTTGAAATATATGATCGCATCCTGATGCTCAACAAAATCCGAATCCGTATAAAGAATTGCAAGACTCGCCCCTTCTTTTTTGGCACTGATATCAGAGATCGAATACGACGATTCCGCCACAAGAAAGTGATTGTCGAGCAGGCTCTTTTTTATTGCATTCACCATGAAAGTCGTGTCATTTCTTACCAAAAGAATTTTTTTATCAAACATTACTTTGCTCCCGTCTACAGCTCACTCTGTGCAATTTTTTCTATACTTTCCCAATCAAGTTTTGTAAGATAGTCCTTTATCTTTCCGATGTTTCCCATATCTTTTTCAGAGAGATTATAATCGTTAAGCGAATCAAGTATCAGCTCCATCGTGTCATAGTTAAGTCCCTTGCAGGCTTCAACCATGCTTCCGTAAGCATCTTTCATTTCGGATTCTTTTATATCCGTCTTCTCAACCGCTTCTTCCTTTGTTTCATCGCCTGCAATTCCCGGAACTCCCGATATCTCATACTCCGCAAGAAGATATCTGTTAAGAAGCTCCGAATGATGTTCCTTGATATACATCGTATCGCCGATATTTCCGGCATTCTCAAGTTTCTCCGCAAGTTCCGATAAAACAACCGCTCCTATCGCCCTGCTCGTACTCTTAAGCGAATGCACATAGCTCGTGTAATCTTTCCAGTTCTTGTCTTCGTATGCCTTATCGATATTTGCTTTTGTAAATTCAATGGACTCGTAATACACTTTCAGGATATTGAAATAACTCTCTTCACTTCCGCTGTTCTTAAGTCCCAGATCTGACTTAATCTGTGTAAGTCCCGAAATATAATCTATAAACTCGTCATTCTCGGAATGTTCAACTTCAACCTCGCTTTTTCCTTCTTCCGTGTTGTATTCTATCTTTTCTTCAGGAAGATATTTAATGAGCGCTTCTTCGAGTTTGTCGCTCTCAACGGGCTTGCTTAGATAATCAGTAAATCCTTCGCTTATAAAAGATTCTTTTGCCCCGGATATTGCATTGGCCGTGAGCACGACTATCGGCGTAAAAGCATTTTTGCTCTCCTCGTCTTCCCTGATAAAATGAAGTGTCTCAACGCCGTCCATTCCGGGCATTCTGTAATCAAGGAAAATAATGTCGTACTCTTTTTCTTTCTGCATCTTCAAGCACTCCACGCCACTCCTTGCGTTGTCTATATTGACAAGCGTGTTCTTAAGAAGCTCCTTAATAACCACGTGGTTTACCGGAGTATCGTCGACAACAAGGATACTGGCATCTTTTGCCGTGAACTTAACCCTGTATTTTTTGTGTATCTTGTTAAGTTCCGCTATCTTGTTCTTGAAGTTTCCGATCTTCACATCTCCCACTTTCTTCTGCGGAAGAACAATTTTAAATACGGAGCCTTTGCCATATTCACTCTCAACATCGATCGAACCGTTCATCAGCTTGAGGAGATTGTTCGTGATCGCAAGCCCCAGTCCGCTTCCTTCAATAGTTCTGTTTCTATCAACATCAAGCCTCTTAAACTTGTCGAAAAGATTCGCTATATCCTCCTGTTTGATTCCTATTCCCGTATCTATGACATCGATGAAAAGATTAACTTTATCGTCCGAAACCTCTTCCCCTCTTATCTTCAAAGTAACGCTTCCCTCAGTTGTATATTTAACGGCATTGTTAAGGACATTTACTATGATCTGCCTAAGTCTCATCTCATCGCCGCATAGGCTGTCCGGAAGTTCCTCATCAACCTCAAATTTGAGATTAAGCGATTTCTGCATAGCCTTGAAATAAATCATGTTATAAGCATCATTAAGCACGGAACTAAGTTCATAGTTCCTGTCGTTTATCTCCATATTCCCGGCTTCGATCTTGGAGAAGTCGAGAATATCATTTATAAGTGACAAAAGAGTTTTTCCCGCACTCTCGATATTCCTTGAATATTCAAGGATCTTCTCATCCGTACACTCCCTTAAGATAACCTCATTCATTCCAAGAACCGCATTGATGGGAGTTCGTATCTCATGAGACATATTTGCAAGGAAATTACTCTTTGCCTCATTTGCCGCCTTGGCCCTTCTCTCCTCCATTCTTGCAGTTTCCGTAGCTTTGAGGATGGCTATGAAATCATTCTTGCTGACAGCGCGCGAATAATACTTACCCTGCACGTAATCTGCTTTTATGTTTTGAATACTCTCCGCATGATCTTTGGAATTTACGGCGCCCATGATGATTTTTTTGCCCGTCTGATTCATGGTCGAAAGACGGTTTTCAAGTATAAGTCTTCTCTGTGATGATGAATCCGCATCAAGCAAAAGCCCCGCATTTACCTTTATGCCTTCGAAAAGATACGACGTCGATGACTGCATTCCAAAAAAGCTTGTTCCATACTCGTCCATGTAGAACCTGATTCCCATATCTCCCAGGTCCGAGATCACCTGATATATCAGATTTTTGTCCGTGACCGCCGCATTCTCCGTTATGCCAAACACAATATTCTCGGGTCTTACCCCATATCTGGAAAAGAGCTCTTTTACCTGAGAAATAAAATCCGTCTTGATGATCTGAGCCGACGTAAGTTTGATGCATATGAACTCAAGCCCCATCTCCTCTACGATTCCGCCGCCGATGAAATAAAGAACTTCTTCGATCATAAAAAGTCCGAGCTTTTCGATGGTTCCCGTCCTGTTCGCGATGGGAATAAATTCATCCTTTGATATTTCCCCAAGTTCCTTATCATTAAACTTAAGAACTGCTTCGGCCGCACAAATAGAAAGGTCCTCCTTGGTATAAATAGGCTCATAGAAAACCCTGAAACTTGAACTCTCTATTCCTCTTCTTACCGCTTTTTCGACATCTGCTTTTCTGATAACAAAATCAAGCTCTTCGCAATAGATAGGCCTTCCCTTGTTCACCTCAATGTCCGTATCCGACAAAAGAAGGAGATTGTCGAGATTCTCGAACTTATCGGGCGAAGAAGCCTGAATGACAAGTGTCTTTAATTGCACACTGCTTCCGTCAAGCATAATGCTCGTTCCGAGTTTGTAAAAAACTTCATCTGCGATTCCTCTTGCGTAAGCACTCGTGATATCGGGGCACACAAGAAAGAAACATTCGATTCCTACGCGATATACTTCAAACTTCTTGTTCACATCGCCGAGGTATCCCGCAACATGAGTTAGTATCTTTTCATAATTCTCATGGCTTGAAATTTTTCTGAGAATATCGCCGTTTAAAATCTTCACACATATTGCATTAAACGTTCTTCCGTATCTGAAGTAATTTCCGACATCGGTTATAAAAGCGTTTCGGTTAAGCGCCTTTGTAGAAAAATCTTTTCTGTCGTCATCGCCTTCAAGCATTATCATGATGCCCAGCGCGCCTATTGCTTCACACATAAGCTCGCATGTGATATCAGGGCGGATCATCTGAACCACCAATCCGACGAGCGTAGTTACATAAAAATATATGATCGCAATTTTCTTGAGTTTATTAAGGACAGCCCAATAGAGATACAGAACGACAAGCGAAAAGATAGTATAGAAAGCTATTATTCCATAAGCAATGTAAACACCGCTTCTTCTTACATACGCGAGGTTATCGTCTATCCGGTAGACAATATTAAACAGCGGATTTATCAGAACCAGCAGTTCCATAAAAATAAAAGGTATGCCTAAATAAAAGCGTACCTTCCCCGTAAACTTATGCTGAACACCGCATTCCATCACTATGTAATATACAAAAATAGGCGCCATTGCAAAATGTGTAAGAAAATACACAAAAAGATTTGCATGACCAATTATAAGCTTAGTTCCAAACGTAAGCTTACTGTATTTTAGAAACTGCTCCACGATGCCGGTAAAAGCATCAATGGCGATTATCATTATGAAGGCAATGAAAAGCCAATTCTTGAGCTTTACCTTACCTCTGATGATCAGTTTATAAACAATGCACGTAACGCTGATCACTAGGGCGGATAAATTGAAGGCACTACTGCCTATCACTTCAGTACCGACCATAAAGTCACCCCGTTGCACGAAACAATCATCCGGTTACCGTCACAGGAAAAAGATCTCTATACCATCTGAGCGCCGACAGATAGGCATCGTAAACCTTTGTCATATCCATATTTCCAAGAACCATCAATCTTGAAATTTCAGTCCAGTCCGCATCTTCATATCTCTTTATGAAATTGAGCACAGGTGCAAAAGGGCCGTCATTATCAAGAAGCGCCAGCTTGACATCCTTTGGAACAAGCACCATATCAAGCGCTTCCTTCATTGTCTTGCCAAGCATTATATCTATCGCAGAAAAAAGCCCCATGATAAAGAGCTCCTGTCCCAAAAGTGACATCTCAAAGCTCTCTGCAAGATTTTCCGCGAACTTTGCTCTTATCATTACAAGCCTTGTTATCTCGGTAGGTCTGTCTGCACAAAGTTCCTTGGTCACAGCTGTATTTATCCATCTCTTTAATTCTTTCTGTCCAAGCATTGCCGTGGCATGCCTGATAGATGTGATCTCGGAATTGAGTGCCATTCGGTTTACTATCTCAAGAAGCGAGATTGTAAGTGCGGGGTCTTTTCCGATAACATCCGCAGCATCCGTAAGATCAAAATCCGGTGCGTTAACGACATTAAGCAGTTCTATGTAATTCACCTTAAGGGGATTGACCTCAGTCTCAGACTCACGCACGGGCATTCTGAAGAAACCGCCCTCGTAAAGGTCGTATCCTCCGTGTGAGATGAGCATGTCGTACTGCTCCTTCGTGTCGACATTTACCGCACACAACTTTATCTTCGGGTATACTTTGCCAAAATAGATCTTGGCCTTTTCTATATCGATCTTTGCATGATTAAGCAAGATGTAATCGCACTGATTAAGGATCTCTTTATAGGGTTCAAAACTTGAAATAGGAAGTTTTCTGATAGCAAGTTTGTAACCTTGCATCTTGAGTTCCTTCACCCTCTTAACGTAATTGGGTTCGGGTGTGATACTGTTATCCATAAGGAGAACAACTTTATTTGCGGGAACCGTACACTGAAGCGAAATTTCTGCGAAAACAGAAAACTGATTGACCGGAACAAAAACTTCTTTTCCCCCGGATAACATAGACATCCCCATACTACTTACAACTTCCAGTTCATGGACTGTACCTGCACCGTCATATCGCGCGCCGCCCTCCATCTCAGGGTTCAAAAAGTGGTTTTCTTTACGCGCAAAAACAGAATATGCACAAACAGACATTTTATCATCGAACAGTGGAATTAAAGTAGCTAACATTGCCTGTCTCCTTTCTCCTCCTAAAAAGACATAATCCGCTCAATTACATTTTACCCTAAATAACGTATTTTTACCAAGTTTTTTTCTCAATTCCGTCATTTTTCATACGTGGTCTTATCGATGATATAACGGGGTCTTCCCTTGACCTCATCGTAAATCTTGGATATATAGATGCCTATGATTCCCTGACCGATCATGATCATTGCAGCCGTGAAGCATATAAGGATTATGACAGTCGTAAATCCGGGCTGATCATTGCCTATAAAGAAGTGTCTGTAAAGCGCTTCCACACTAAATCCGAGTCCGAGTATAGCGACGATCCATCCCGAGATCGTTATAAGATGAAGCGGCGCCGATGTAAATGAAGTAATATTGTTGATCGCATATTTTATGAGCGATCTCGTACTCCACTTGGATTCACCCGCTTCTCTTTCCCTTACGTCATAAGTTACTTCCGTACTCTTAAATCCGATCCATGATGAAAGAGCCCTGAAAAAAGCATTCTTCTCATTCATATTAAGAAGTACGTTCATGGCCTTTCTGTCGAGGAGCTTATAATCCGAAGCTCTGGACATGTCAAAGCCTACCGCATCGCTCATGATATTGTAAAAGCTCTTTGCCGCAAATGAATGCATTGCAGACTCTTTTCCCCTGCTTGTCTTAACTCCTTCAACTATCTCATAGCCCTGCTCCCAAAGCCTGTACATCTCAACAATCTTCTCCGGCGGGTGCTGAAGATCGCAGTCAAGAACCACGCAGCAATCTCCGGTTGCCTCGGCAATACCCGCAAATACAGCAGATTCTTTTCCAAAGTTCCTTGAAAAGCAAACACCCTTAACTCTCTTATAGCGGGCAGCTTCTTCGGTTATCGCTTTCCACGTGTTGTCGCTCGATCCGTCGTTAATAAAAAGAAGCTCAAAATCTATATTTTCCCCATCCAATATACCGGATATTGTTTCGGAAGTTTTTTTTATCATTTCCTCTTCATTGTATGCGGGAATTATTACAGATAGCATTAGCAAAATCCTCCAACTGACTATTACTAATTGCTAATTATAGCATATTTCACGGTTCAAAAAAACCGATTATCCAGATATACTGTAGCTTTTACTCTAGATATGCTAACGATTTTGTGATAGAATCTTTCCATTGTTCTAAAAATTTATATCCATTCTACGGAGGCATATCATGGACGCTCAGCAGTATAAGCGCGCAAACGCAAACAGTTTTTACGTAAGTATCATCACGGTTGTAACAGGAATCGTATTAACTCTGTTATCACTAATCAGCAAAGGTTTTGACATTGGAAAGGCGGTCATATTTGCCAGTGCCGTAGTCAGTTTGATCATCATCTTTATCGGTAATTTCAAGTTCTACGCAGAGAAAAAAGGTGCAGTCTTAATAATGTGCGGAGTAAGTATCTTCTACTTAACCCTTGTCCTTGCAGGAAACGATCTGGCATTTTTCGCATTCGGACTTCCAATACTCATCTGCAGCACACTCTACTCAAACGTAGCACTCTGTGGCACGGGGATCGGTATTATCTCTTTTTCTTTTATAATATCGGTCATAACAAACCTGATCACATCTGGACTTCAGAATAACATTCTGGTTCCCGCAATCGCTACACTGATACTTTCATTTGTATCATGCATGATGACGGTTTCTCTTCAGAAGAATTTCATCGATGAAAAGAGACTCGTAATGAAACAGACCGAGAAAAAGACACTTGATGTCGGAAACAACATGGCAGATATAGCAAATAAGATCACCGAATTGTTCAATGCTTCTCAGGACGATCTTGATTCACTTCAGAAGATCCTCGAATCACAGCAGTCGGGAATGCAGAACATTGCAACCAACATGGAGAACACATCTCAGTCGATCATCAAACAGGCCGAGAAAGTACAGCTTATCCAGGAAAGAACATCTACAACAGAGCAAGACAGACTCGAAATGACCGAAGCTTCAGAGAGCACTCAGACAGCAATCGAAGAAGGCATAAACGTCATTGAGGAACTTAAGATCAAGTCTCAGGACGTATCAAAAGCAAGCCAGATAACAGTTGATGCAACACAGGCAGTTATCGATAAAGTTGAGGAAGTTAAGAACATCGTAAGTTCGATCATGGCAATCTCAACACAGACTAATCTCCTTGCCCTCAACGCAAGCATCGAGGCAGCCCGTGCAGGTGAAGCAGGAAAAGGTTTCGCCGTAGTCGCAAACAACGTCCGCGAACTCGCAGCAGAAACAAACAAAGCTTCAAATGAGATCACAAATATCATCAACGAGCTTAATGAAGATGTTCAAAAAGCAATGTTCAGTATAGACGACACTGTAACTACTGTTGATAAGCAGAACAAAATGATCGAATCTGTCGGCGAGAACTTCAACAGCATAAACAACAACGTATCGGGAATGATCACACGTTTCTCTCATATCGCAGAAGGAATGAAATCAATCGCCGATTCAACAAACGAGATTAACGACAGCATCTCAACCCTCTCGGCAACAAGCCAGGAAGTTGCTTCTCTTTCACACGAAGGCGCAAAGGCATCCGACGAAGCCGCAGAGAAATTCAATGCATTCAAGAAAGTTCTTGAAGATATATCACAGCAGGCCGATAAACTCCACAAAATGCATACTGCAAAATAAATTTTACGCCGCCACACCAAAAGTGTGACGGCGTTTTCTGATAAACTGCTAATTTGAGTATCCCTACCACTTCTTTTTTCATAATTCCTTTCAATATTATTAACATTGCATCAAAAATCATCATACTATGTTTTGTTTTTCATTACAACATACCCTTTCATTCACTTGCTCCATCCTATATTTCACCCCTTTATTAATTATAAATTATATGTTAATATAGTATTACTTATTTTAATGCAATGCTTATTAAGATAAGTGGAAAACGCAGTGCAGATGATATCCCATAACAGGATATGCAACTATTTTATTAAATTTTTATATTTTTAACACAAAATCGTTATTTTTCTGCACTTTTTTCCGATATAATAGATAGTAATAGATAATCACCCACGCGGAATTATCTGACTATTTAAGAAAGGAGTATTTAAGTATATGACAGCTACATTAGACTTTAAGAATGAAGTTCTGGACTGCATCAGAAAGGATTGTGAAAACGAGTATTATCCAGATCCCGAGAAAGTAGCTCATATCACCGGCTTACCGTTAGGGATTGTCTTTGACCTGCTCATAGAACTGAAAAATCAGGGTTGTCTCGGAAAGAGATAATTCACCATGTAATGGAGAATTATGATGGAAGAAAATTCAAAAGAGTAAAAGTCCTATGCTGAATACGGCATAGGACTTTTATTTATATATAATATTTATTCTTAATCAATTGAAAGATCTACTTCTTCTACTTCGGAATCAGCAGGAGCATCGCCCTCAGCTTCTGTATCAGTTTCTTCAGGCTGAGCCTCTTCCGCGTTTTCTTCCTCTGCGGGAGTTTCTTCATCTGCCGGCTGCTCTTCGTCTTCGGATGTGTCAGCCTCTGTGTTTGTCTCGGCTATTTCCTTACCGTTTGCAACGCTGTCGTAATCCTGAATTTCAGTAATTGACCAATCCTTTGAATCAGGATCTTTTGTCATTGTAAATACAAAGATATAAGTCTTCTCGGCGCTTTCCGATAATACATCCTCATATGTCTCCAAAACAAGATTTATGACGTCATTATAAGCCTGCTTTGCAATTTCAGGATCGGCATTATCAACCTTATCGGGATTTGCTTCCTTGTAAGCATCAACCTTAACCGCGATTCTTGAAGAAGCATCATCACCACCGATAACATCAAGCGGGAAGGCTGTATTTACCGAAGCAATTACAGTACCGACACCCTTCTTGACTGTAACGGATTTAATTTCATAACTTGTTATCATATTTGAAAAGCTGGTACAGAGATTATCCAATCTTTGTGCTGTTGCTTCATCGAGCTTATCTGCTTCAAAGCCCGCCTTAAGGTCATCTATAAGAAAAGTGGAATCGAAGGCTCGAACAAAATCGCCCTCCAAAACTCCCGCACTTGCATATGCTTCAATATTCTCCGTTGAACCGTTCTGTACTATTTCCAAAAACTGTTCAGCTGTTTCTGAAATCGCCTTCTTGGAAGAAGTGCATCCCGTAAGAGCAGATGTACTCATCGAAAGAACAACTATTGCAGATATTAATTTTTTTCCCAGACGCATAAATTTCTATCTCCGTACCCTATCACAATTATTGTAAAAAACAACTTTAAGTATAGCATAGATGGATAAATAATCAAAGAATATCGTAATTACGTTAGTATAGTGGTAAAATATAGATTATAGCAAATGACACGCACGCTGAAATAAGGAGGTCTTTTAGATGTTAGTTCTTTTTGGAGAAGGTGTAATCAAGGATGTATGTGCTGTTGAAGTAAAACCAATGGATATAGGCGGAGGCAAGATTGTCGGAACGCAGATAAACTTTACTCTTACAAGCGGTGACAGGCTTGAATATGTCTATGACCAGAATATCCCGATTGAAAAATCCGGTCAGAGAGCCATCGATTTCGTACGCACGCTCTACGATAACGGAAAAGCCGATTTTTCCGGGGAGCCGGTTGAACTTATGTGAATAGGGGACGATAAAAAGGTCGATACTGTGGTAACGGCGGCAATATGTACAATTTTTTTTGCGCAAATTGTGCCGGACACTGCGATGAAACCAGGACATAAAAAATGGGTGCAGAGGCACCCTTTTTTTATTGGTTTCATCTCCGTGGCACAAAAAAGCGCAAAATATTAGTTCACAATATTGCGAGGTGCTCCGGCCATGAAAGCCTGGATGTTCTTTTTTACCTCTTCCAAACATCTGCGTCTGGATTCAGTGCTTCCCCAGGCCATGTGTGGAGTGATAAAAAGCTTTCCGCTATCTTGAATCTTGAGGAGCGGTGAGTCTTTGGCCATGGGTTCGGGGTTAAGCACGTCGAGGCCTGCTGCCTTTATTTCTTCATTTTCCAGTGCTTCGCAGAGATCAGCTTCGTTTACAACAGCGCCTCTTGCAACGTTGATGAGGATTGCGTTTTTCTTCATCTTTGCGAAAGCATCTTTGTTGAAGAGTTCTCTTGTCTTGTCGCTGAGCGGGCAATGAAGAGATATGACGTCTGAACGTGATAATAACTCATCAAACGATACTCTCTCATACTCTGTGCAGGTGCTGTTTCCGGATGCGGAATAAAAAATAACCTTTGCCCCGAAAGCTGTTGCAATCTGCGCAACCTTCCTTCCGATATTTCCCATTCCAACGATTCCGTACACTTTGCCATCGAGTTCCTCAAACGGTATATCAAGACAGCAAAAATGCGGCTGTCTTGCATATCTGCCGCTTTTAACAAATTCATCATAATGGCGTGAGTTCTCCATAAGATAAAAAAGCAATGCAAACGTATGCTGGGCAACTGAAGCCGTTGAATAATTGACAACATTTGCAACTTTTACGCCGTGTCTTTTGCACGCTTCAATATTTGCATTGTCAAAGCCTGTCGCAAACTCACATATAAGTTTAAGGTCCGGAGCATCATTTAAGACTTTTTCCGTTATGGCACTTTTGTTAATAAGAAGTACCTCTGCTCCCTTAAGCCTATCCTTTGCATTTTCATCGGTGATCTTGTCCCCGTAATAGGAAACCTCTCCAAGTTCATCATAAATACTGTAGTCCATGTCAGATCCGACACTGTCTACATCCGCAACAACAATTTTCATACTCTGTGTAACTTATGCCTTTCTGTTATGTTTATGTTCTAACGGCTTTCATATCTTTTTTATTCTGATACATAAGCCTGTCAGCTCTCTTTAGAACGCTGTCCGCATCATCATCCATTGATTCGTCGTATATTGCAAGACCGATGGCGGCAGACAGTCTCTCCCACGGTTGCAGGCTCTTATTGTTCTGAAGCTCTTCCATGTGGCTCTTGAGCGAATCAATAAGTTCATCCATATGATTAAAATCTTTATTTTCAAGAAGAACTACAAATTCATCTCCGCCCACTCTAAATACCGGTGAATTTTCGAAGGTATCGCATATGAGTGTGCACATATTCTTGATATAAAGATCGCCCGCCTCGTGTCCGAAAGTATCATTTATCTTTTTAAGATAATTTATATCTATCATCAGCATACCAAACTGCGCAGTCTGAGTGATGATATCGGAGTTAAGCCTAACTTCCACTTTATCATATGCCGCTTTATTTTTTACACCCGTAAGAGCGTCACGAAGTGCAAACTCATTAACCTTAGTCATCTCAAGCGACATATTCTGAATCTTATTGGAAGACCTCATGAGATCCTCTGCATATTCCCTCATATCCTGAGACATAGAAAAAATAGTGTCCGCAAGCGATTCAAGCTCATCTCCCGTGTGTATCTCGGGATTCTCCATAAGAAGAAACTCGGGACTTTTCTGTGAATGGCTGTTATTGGCAAAATCCCGCGTCGTACGCTCTATCTTTTGCAGCGGAACAATAACTCTTTCATTAAGCCAGAATATCATTCCTGATATAAAGATGACGGCAAGAACAACACCGCACACAGCCATGGTTATAATATATTTTCGAAGGTTATTGGAGATCTCCATTGTACTGAATCCGCAGGAAAAAAGAGCTATTCCTTCATCGGATGCATTTCTTATCGAAGCGCTTGCGCTAAAATCTTCGCCGTAATCGCTCTTTGCGGTAGTATAGTTGATTCCCGTGTTATTCTTCATAACATTGTATGACATCTCACACAATTCTTCACCCAGAAAATCTCCTATCATATCGCCGAGATACGGAACAGGAATATCTTCCTTCAGATCCTCTCCGTTCTTTTCAGCCTCCGTAAGCCCCGATGCAACCTGCATACAGTCATATCCGTTTTCAGTCTTGCACGGAACCGTAAGCAGGATAAAATCAAGATCGTAGCTCTCTCTTACCCTGCCCATAAGATCTACAAGATTATTGAACGTATCAGAGTATTCCTTCGTCTTGATACGTTCCTCGAGGTCCTCTACATCTATATTTTTTAATGTATAATCAACAACATAAGTAAGTCTCGTCCTGTACTCATCAAACATTGTATTTCTGAATATCATGAAACTTATAGTGCCAAGAGCCATGCAAAGAATAACAATAAATACAAGACAAACCCAAATAACTCTGTATCTAAGTGAATTGTTATATTTTTTACCCATCCAATGCACCTCACAGCTTTCTAACCTTTATGATAGCACAGGAATAAACAATTATACATTAAAATAATATCAATTTTTCATAACTTATTCCACTGAATTTATGAGTGCAAAAACCTCTTCTTTTATGGCTTTGTTGACATTAAGAGCGTTCTCTCCCGAGTCTCTGTTTGAATAAAAATAGAACTTGATCTTAGGCTCTGTTCCGCTTGGCCTTATGGCAAACCAAGAACCGTTTTCAAGGAACAGTCTTATCGCATTCTGCGGAGGAATATCCTCATATCCGTTTATATAATCGATTACTTTGCTTACCTTAGAGCCGGCAACTTCTGTCGGGATATTCTCCCTAAACCACTTCATCATGCGCTGAATACGCTGTGCTCCGGGAATTCCCTCAAGAATAATATTGGGTTCGTCTTCCGCAAAATAACCGTACTTTGCATAGATCTCCTGAAGTACATCAAACAGCGTCTTACCCTGCTTTCTGTAATATGCTGCAGCTTCCGCAACAAGCATACCCGCGGAGATTCCGTCTTTATCCCTGATATCCTCACATGCCGCATATCCGACAGATTCCTCATATCCAAAAAGATATGTATATCCATTATCGTGAAGATAAGGAATCTTGCCGCAGATGTTCTTAAATCCCGTAAGAGTCTCGAACATCTCTACGCCGTAGGCTTTCGCCATCACGGTAGAAAGAGTCGAAGTAACGATACTCTTTACCATCGCGCCCTTTTGAGGAAGTGTTCCTGCTGTCTTATGTCCCTCAAGGATATAATTTACAAGAAGATATCCAGTCTGATTGCCGTTAAGAGGAACATAGTTGCCGTTGTCATCCCTTATCTCTATGGCAAATCTGTCCGCATCGGGATCTGTAGCCATAAGAAGCTCGGCACCAAATTCTCTTCCGTACTGTTCGCTTAACTTAAACGCCTTTGGATCTTCGGGATTGGGATATCCTACCGTCGTAAAATCAGGGTCGGGATGTTCCTGTTCGGGAACTATCTTCCAGTTCGTAAATCCCCTGTCTTTTAACATCTGTCTGAAAGGAATTGAACCACAGCCGTTTAAAGGTGTGTAAACAAGCGGTATCGAAAGATCAAGTTCATCGTCTTCATGTATAGCCATTCCCTCGATCTTATCAAGATACTCTCTGTCATACTCATCGCCCAGAACAACGATCTTGCCGCTCGCAACGCCTTCATTAAAATCAGACTTCTTTATTCCTGTCCAGATATCAACTTTTGATATCATCTCAGTCATACCGTCCGCAACTTCCGCAGATACCTGGCAGCCGTCATCCCAGTACGCCTTGTATCCGTTGTATTCTCTGGGATTATGCGAAGCTGTAATATTTATTCCGGAGACCGTCTTAAGTCTTCTTATCATGAAAGCAAGTTCGGGTGTGGGCCTTAGGTCCGGAAAGGTATAAACTTTAATGCCGTTTGCAGCAAATATTCCTGCGGCAAGACGTGAGAACTCTTTGGAAAAGTGTCTTGGATCATGCGCGATAACAACGCCCTTTTCCATAGCCTCTTTTCCGCATTTTATAATATAATCGGCAATTCCCTGCGACGCCTTACCAACAGTTAAAAAGTTCATCATATTGGTTCCGGCTCCGACTTTGCCTCTAAGTCCGGCTGTTCCAAAAGCAAGGTCCTGATAGAATCTTTCTTCTTTTTCTTTCTCGTTGTCTTTTATCTTATAAAGCTCTGCCTTAAGCGGATCGTCCTCCGAAAGATGTGACATCCACTCATCATATCTCTTGTTGTAATCCATATCATTACCCCCTTATCTATTTATTTAAAAAGTCTTTTGAAGTTCCCAAAAAGTAACGGCACTGCATGCCGCAACATTCAAAGAATCAACTCCGTGCGCCATCGGGATCTTAACGCAATAATCCGAAGCTTTGATAGTCTCCTGTTTAAGGCCGTAACCTTCAGATCCAAGAAGTATCGCAAGTTTATCCTCTTTTGCAAGTTTCTTGTCATCGATTGAAAGAGTGTTGTCGGAAAGTGCCAAAGCAACGCTCTTAAAGCCCATGCTCCTAATTTCCTCAAGCTCTTTACCCGATGTAAGAAATGTCCACGGAATCTGAAACACGGTTCCCATACTGACTCTTATGGCTCTTCTGTAAAGAGGATCGCTGCTGCCTTTTGTAAAAAGAACCGCATCCATATTAAGCGCCGCCGCATTTCTCATAATGGCGCCGACATTTGTGGGATTTGAAACATTTTCAAGAACAGCCACTCTCTTTGCATCCTTGCAGATCTCAGAAGCACTCTTTAGTTTCTTTCTCTTCATCGCACAGAGAACTCCTCTTGTGATGTTATATCCCGTGATCTTTTTAAGCACTTCTTCCGCAGCAACATATATCTTTACAGAAGGAAATTTATCCAGTCTTTCAATTACTCCCTTTGCCTCTTTATCCAGCTCTTCCTTCGAAACAAGCAAAGAAAACGGCTCATATCCCGCATCAAGCGCCCTGTCTATAACTATTGCACTTTCTGCTATAAAAAGGCCTTCATCGGGCTCATTTATATGATAAAGCCGGTTTTCAGAAAGAACATTGTAGATTTCAAGCTCGGGGATTTCAAGTGTATCAACGGATATCATATTTTCACGCATTTTCAATGTCCCATTTTCCGAATTTCACTTCTCCGGGATTACTTGTATGATCTCCCAGCATTTTTTCCATCCAGATCATGTCGTACCATTTTTCGAACTTATATCCCGAATCATGGAATGTTCCGACAAGACTGTATCCGAGACTCTTATGGAAATGAAAACTGTCATTTGTAAGATTGTCGTCTTTCTTATCATCCGAAAGATATGCTATACACGCGTTCAGATTCAAGATTCCCATATCTTTCAAAGACTTTTCAAGTGCATCGTAAAGGAGTTTTCCCACTCCTCTTCTTTTCACATCTTCTCTGACATATACGGTCGTCTCAACCGACCAGTCATAGGCGCGTCTTCCTTTAAAGCTTGTCGCATAGGCATATCCCAGTATCTCACCGTTTTCCGTAACTTTAATATACGGATACTTTGAAGAAATATCTCTTATCCTTCCCTCAAACTCTTCAAGTGAAGGAACTTCATACTCAAAAGAAATTGCTGTCTTTTCAACGTAAGGAGCATAAATTGCAAGAAGTTCTCCCGCATCTTCTACGCTTACCTTTTCAACTGTCATTACTTAAATGCCTCTCTTTCCATCTCGCTTACAAGCTTACTTATTGTTCCGTCTTTAAACGGACTGAGCAGTCCGACCTGTGCAAGTTCATTCTCATAAAAATCCTTTGCGGAAAGTTTGCACAGCTCAAGATAATGTCTCCATGCATCATCAAAATCTTTATCCATCCACACCTTAAACTGCATCGCAACAACGCTCGCAAGAACATAATCGATGTAATAAAAAGGATGTCCGAATATATGAAGCTGTTTCTGCCAGAATCCGCCCTGTCCGAGAAATTCATCATCTTCATAATCCATCTCGGGCCTGTACGTCTTTTCAAGCTCCATCCACGCTTCTTTTCTCTGCTTCGGAGTCATATCCGGATTATCATATACGATATGCTGGAATTCATCAACCATGCAACCGTAAGGAACAAAGCTGATTGAATCCTCAAGATGCATCTTGAAATACTCTTTTTCTTTTTCACCAAAAAACTTCTTCATCCATCCGTATGTGAAATATTCCATTGACATCGAATGAATCTCGGCAGTTTCCATCGTTATATCGAGATTTTCAAGGATTTCCTCATTCCTTGTAACATAGCCCTGAAAAGCATGTCCGCACTCGTGCGTTATAACATCAATATCTCCGCTCGTTCCGTTAAAATTTGCAAATATGATCGGAGCCTTGTACTTCGGCAGATATTCCATATATCCGCCCTGTTTCTTGTTCTTTCTTCCAAGCACGTCAAAGAACTCGTTATCCATCATAAAATCAATAAATTCAGCCGTCTCAGGTGAAAGTTCCCTGTACATCTCTTGTCCGGCTTTCATTATCTGTTCCGGAGTTCCGATGGGGCAGGGATTTCCCTCTTTGAAAAAAACTTCATGATCGTAGTATTTGAGCTTATCTACACCGATCTGTTTTCTTCTCTCTTCATTTATCTTTGATACAAGAGGAACAAAAGACTCTTTTATCTGCTTTCTGAAACTCTCAACTTCTTTTCTTCTGTACGAGTTTCTGATCATCCTGTTATAACCAAGCTCGACAAAAGAATCATAACCGAGCGCCTTTGCCTGCGCTGTTCTGTTTTTTACGAGTTTATCGAAGATATCATCAAGTTCATCCGTAACAGTAAGAAAATAGTCAGAATAAGCTTTCCAGGCTCTCTTCCTGACTTCTCTGTCCTTACCCGTCTGAAACTTTCTCAAAAGAGACAGATTATAGATTTCTCCGTCAAAAGGAATTTTTGCAGACGCGATGATGTTGTCATATCTACTGACAAGGGCATTCTCCTCCTGCATAAGAGGGAGAATCTCATCGCTTATAGACTTGTTTGCAAGTTCGATATTTTTAAAAGCAACTTTACCGATCTTCTCTTCCATATAATCTCTGTAGGGAGAGTTGAAAAGAACTTTCTTATATTCGTTCTCGAGCTGTTCAATAACAGGAAGCTGCTCGTCAATATACTCTTTCTCGGCTGCATAGAATTTATCCGATGTATCTATATCATGCCTGAAATTGCCGATTCGTATAGTCGAAACTATATCGCTGCTAAGTTCATAATACTTTTTATGAATCTCAAACTGCTCCTCACCGCTTGCAGCATTTTTGCTACTCTCGATGAGGCTCTCATATTTCTGCTTCACTTCGGCAATATCAAAGCGCTTATACGGGATTTCCGAAAATTTCATAGACATTAATCCTTCTTTCAAATATTAAAGCTCGATAATACTGAGCTAATTGATTACTTAATCGTATTAATTCTACCATAAATTTTGCTCCCGCCTCCACTTCATTTCCAATACGGATAACATAAAGTAACTTTGGAAAAAGATAACAGGGCGAATACCCACGAATTGCCTAAGATTATGACTTTGTTATTCTATAGTATTATTAAAGAATAAATATTTTTTTCATCTTAACCTTATAGTTGATGATATTTTTTGACATGTCATTCTTTTTCCATAGGCGGAACATAACTAGGATCGTTTTTGTATTTTTCCAAAGCCTCCACAACGTCTTCATAGTTCATATCCAGATAAAAATGTTGACGATAATCATGCTCTTTTAAATACTTGTTAAACCTCGCTCCAAAGTATAATACTGTATCTTCACCATTATCTTCAAAATACCAATTGATATAATTCTTTATATTTTCAGACATAGAATAAATCATAGGTTTTCCGTCAGTATCATATTCTTCCGCAAGATAGTTTTTAACTTCATCCACTGATACTTGATATTCTGACTGTATGTGATTAAAAACATATAAATCGATGGCAATTCTGTTCAAACGCAGTTCATCAGCGCCATGATAACTCTTACGTTCATTTAGATTGTCGCATAATTCAAATGCGGTATTTTGCCTGTAATATAGCTTTTCTAATTTATCTTTTTCTTCTTTGTTATTTTGGGATTTATATCCTTGAAAACCTATATAAGCAGTAATTCCTAACACTAATATTATTAGTAAAATAGATATTTTCTTTTTCATATTTGTTATCCAGCTAGATATTCTTCAAGTTTTTCGGTACTCATTTCATCTTTTGAATTTTATTTATCCTGCTCGGGAGGAACATAACTAGGATCGTTTTCATATTTTTTCAGTGCGTCGGTAACTTCTGCATAATCCATTTTTCGATAAGAATATTGAGAATATTCGTGATTTCTTAGATACTCATTAAACCAATCACCAAACTCTAATATTATGTCTTCCCCATTGTCAAAGTACCATTTAATGTAATCATTAATATTAACCGGAATTGAATAAATTGCTAGTTTTCCATCAGAATCATATTCTTTATTAAAGTAATCAATAATTTCTTCAACAGATAACTGATAGTCTGACTGCGCATTGTTATATGCATATAGATTAACAACAATTCTATTTAATCGTAATTCATCAGAACCATGATAATATTTTCTCTCATTAAGATTACTACATAATTCAAATGCAGTATTTTGTCTATAATATAGATATTCCCGTTCTTTTTGTACTTCTTCATTTTTTTGGGATTGATATCTTTGAACACCCATGCTAATAGTAAGCACTAACGTTATCAAAATAACCAATAAAAACAATATTTTCTTTTTCATAGTTTTATCATCCAGCTAAATATTTTTCAAGTTCTTCAATACTCATTGCGTCAAGCTTTTCCTTGCTTATTTCAGCGATTGTTCTATCTCGCAATTCTGTTCTTGCATCATCACCTTCATCAGTATACCACTCATGGTAGCTATCAAAGATATCACTGTTTCCATTACATTCTTTATCAAATTCTTTTTTCATATCTGCTATAGTGTAATGCGTGCCATATTTTTCATTGTAAGCAGCAACGCTAAAGACAAGCTTTCTATCGTCATAATCAGGAGAATAAACGCAATATGTATCACTTTCAAAACCATCTACATGGACTGCAACTCCGCGTATCATCATGCATTGAGCATTGCTACCATAATCCAAAGCTTGCGATATTCCTTGTGCATCAACGCTTGATTCATAAGCATCTTTTAACTTTGTAAGTTCAGATACCACTGTAACCGGCAGATTTGCACCGCCAAGCCCGCTATGTTCAAGCGAATATGATACTGCCTGATCAAAAATGAAGTTCTTTCCTTCCGATGCCATATTGGGAGCAATCTTATTAACAGTTATTTTAACCTCATTATCAAGATTATCCCTTATCCGAGCTGCATTACCATACAGATAGACACTTATTGTCTGGCTGTTTGTATCTGCAACAACCATATTGGGCAGACTCGAATCATAGAATGAGGGAATACTTCTGACTTCACCGATATATTTTTTATCATCTGCCGAATAGCTGATATTTACAGTGTGATCACTTCCTGCACCGGAATGCAAACTATTATCGATATTCACAATAAGAACTGCGCGGGCATATTTCTTTTCAAAATCATCCCCCATGCAATTAGTCACTCTGTCAATATTCATATGAGTAAGGTGTCTATCTGCTAAGATATCGAGCTTATCAGACAATTGATATACTGAGCCTTTCTTATCTACACTAAACTCCGCGGCGTCCGTAAGCCTCTCGATTTCAATATCGCTCATATCTTTCATTTGACATGCAAGAAAATCATATTCCGGCGACGTTGCATGATAATTATCGTGAAAATCATCACCGGCTTTATACCAAGCCTTAATAGCGTCCCAATCATAATCTTTTCCGTTCATAAAGTAGTTCTTTGCAGATTCTTCAGTTACAGCATAGGCTACAGGCTTATGATTTATTTCATTTAGTGGTAGCATATCATTATTTGATGTAACTTCCAAGCGAACACCCGCACAATCCTTTTTTACTTGAAGCATTGTATTTTCGAGTTTTCCGCCAATTCCTAGCTTTATTATAGCATCCGGAGCTGCAACACCTTTTTTCTTATTCACATTTATCTGATTATTTACAGAAGATAAGAGCTGATGCGCAAGTCCTTTATCTTCAAGACATTTAAGCGTTCCCTGAATCTTTTGCTGATCATATGCAACATATTTTTTGCCACCTACTTCTTTTACACATAAAAATCCTTGCAAGGTAGCATTGATATTAGCTATTGCGCCTTCATCATTGGAATTGTCATCATCACAAAGCACCTTCATCTGTGAGTCAAGATACTCAGCCGCTTCTTTATCATTTGTAAAAATCTTGACGTTTATCTTTGAACCGGTTGAAGCAGCCCCCCAAAGGGATGCAAGTCCTCTATCAATATATGAAAGATTCAATCCAAGTCCAACCAAACCTACAGAACTCTTTGCTACATCAGGCTTATAAACGGTCATGCTGTCAAGTACGCCGGCAGTATTGTATATCTTGCTTTGAAGATCCTGCGCACCTCCCATGAAATCTCTTCTGTTTAACAGAGCATTTGATTCATGATCAAAATTTTCCAGCT
>JAEEGH010002340.1_pt1 | contig 51457 bp, 34 predicted proteins | sample 9134181 | NCBI WGS metagenome assembly JAEEGH01 (sample SAMN16246544, study PRJNA631951) | gut metagenome | biome: gut microbiome; feature: rumen; material: DP-attached | host: Bos | place: Iran: Karaj | collected 2018-10
TTAAAGATATTCCTGATACTAAAAAGATTGATGAATTTGCACTTCAAAGTGGTTTGAAAACTCTTGATGATGCTATGTTTGAAGCTAGTATTAAAAGATTTTCTATTGCTTTTGAACAACAATTTCATTATGCTTGCTTTTATGCTTATATTAAAATTAAAGAACAAGAAATTAAAAATATTATTTGGTTAGCTGAAATGATTGCTCTTGATAAAGATTCAAGTAGTAAATTGAAGAAAAATTATATTTTACCTTTTAGTTATTAAAAATCAGGGTTTTTGGTATATTTTAGAATTTAGATTTCTTTTTTTATTTTAAAATTAAAATAAAAATTTAAATTTGATTTATTTAAAATTATAGAAATTCTTTGAAGTTAATATTTATTTTTAAAAAAAAATATTTCAAACTTTAATTTATTTAAATTTATTGGCCCTTATAAATAATTTATAATGAAAGAATTAAGAAAAAATATAATATAAATATGAAGAAAAAAAAAATCAAATTCATCTTTATCAGAATCATTATATTTAATTCATATTGTTTAGTTTTTTCATTTTCTTCTTTCATTCTATTTTTTTGAATTTGAACAAATTCTTTCATTATCATTTCAGTTGAATTAGTATTTCAATAATCTTTTTCTCTTATATTTACTTGTATTTTAGATAAAATTTGACTATATAAAGTTTTCAAATTATTTATATTAAAATTAAAAATTATATAAATATTATTAAGAAATTTAATGATTATACTAATTTATTAATTAAAATATAACATAAAAAAAATTTGGAAAAAATTCAAAAAATAAAAATATTAAAAACTAAAAAACTAAAATAAAAAAACTTCTAAATATTAACTTAAAAATTAATTCTCAAAATATAATAAAAAAAAATAAAATCAACTATCTAAACATTATTTTGTCCTTGTTGTTGATTAACCATAGCATTAGCACTATAATTTAAAATTTTAGAGAAACCTTCTTGTCCTTTATTAGCTAAAAACGAAGTTAATTTCTTTTTTTGTTCTCCACTACATTTATAATATCCAATAGTATTACTAAAAGTTAAAATAAAAGCAATTAAACATTCTAAAAAATACATAATTTTAAATCCAATTAACTTAATAAAAGTCATAACAATCCAAAAGACAGGAGTAATATAAAGACTTCCCCAAAATATAGTAGTATCAATAGAAGTTGCTCTTTTTTCATGATCACTTTCATAAATCCAAACTTCACTTCCATCTTCTTTTATTTCATTCCACCATCTTAATCCAACCAAAATTCTTCCTGAAACATTTTTAACAAACCAAAAATCAAAAGCTGATAATATTACTACTAATATAAACTCTAAAGCATCTGAACCTAATAATCCTCCTAATAAAAAAAATAATATTGCTAATACTTTGAATAATAGAGTAAATAATACTATACAAGGATTATTTGCATGTTGAATAAAATTTGTTATGTCTATTTGATCTGATTGTTGAGTTTTAGTTTGAGGTTCTTCTGATTGTAGCGGCTTTTGAGTTGATGATGTTACTGGTTGATATTTTGGGTCTGTTGTTTGACCTGAAGATGTCATGTTTATGTTGAAGTTTAAGTCGTTTTGATTCGACATTTTTTTACTTTTTTATGTTTGATTTCTTTTTTTTTATTTATTTTTTTTTATTTTTATTTTTTTATTTTATTTTTTTTTTTTAAATTATATAATTTTATATATTTAATATATGTATTAAATTATAAAATCTAAAAGATTAATGCTTAAAGTTTTTTATTGTATTTAAATTTATTTTTAAATGTGATTATATTTAATTAAAAAAATTTAAAATATGAGTTCAAGTGTTCCTATTAAAACAATTTGTGAAGAAATTTCAAATGGATCAAATAATTCTGAACATACTTTTCATAATTTAGCAAAGATATATAATTATTTAAAAAATTCAGATAAATATCAAAAAGACATTTTCTTAAACTTATCTGATAAAGGTTTAAATCAAATTTTATCATTAATGAGAGATAAAAATGAAAATATAAGGAAATTATCATTTATAGTATTAATAAATTTATTATATAATAATGATGTTCTTCAAAATATATTTTGTGAAAAATATAATTTTAATCCAATAGGAAATGTAATATGTATTAATTGGTTACCTTCAGTTTTTAAAGAAAAAGTAAAAATGGATATAAACTTAATTAATGAATTAAAAAGAAATTCAAGTATATCAAATATATCAAATTCACAAACAAAATATTGGCAATGGCCAAATAATTCAAAATATACTGATGAAATTCTTCCAGATCCAGAAAGATATTTATTAGGATTTTTTTATTCAAATAAATCAAATAATATTATTAATTCAAATGATAATAATAATTATGATACTAAATCTATTATTGAATTATTAGAAGAAAATTATACTCCAAGTCCTCTTAAATTACCTCTTAATGAAATTATTGGAAATTCAAATTTGAATAAACCTACAATTTCTCAGAGTAATAAAATTAAAGAAGAATTTAAAAGAAGTAAAGTAAAAGGTACTTCAAGAAGTATAGATTTTAAATTCTTCTTTAATTTTCCATTTGCATTTTGCAAACAAAACCTATGCCTTTGGCATTTTCGATTGCGAAATGGTATGTGTTGCCTTCTTTGAAACGCTTGATGGCAATTTGTTCGCCAATCTGCGTTTCGTGGTTGTAGTTGATGTCGATAAAACGAATGGGCTTGCCCAAATCCTGCGGTTCCAAATTATCGCACACCCAGCGCAGATACAGGGAGTTGTTTACGTGCTGGGCTTTGTCAATGGCGGAGAAAGGCACTTCGAGGGTGTTCACCGTCTGCAAATCGGGACACACTGCCATCTTGCCGAGGTCGTAGTCCAAGGCACGTTTCTCCACTGCCTCGTAGCCGTGCATAAAACGGTCGCCCATGCGCAGCAAGCGGCGGTTGTTGATGTCTATCACCACCCATTTCGAGGTTCCTCGCACCACCACCTTGCCGTCTTTTCCGACGAACTCAAAATCACGCAAGGCAAACACTCCTTCCGTACCCCGCGACCATGTGTGCACCGTGCAATCCTCGTAAAGAATGGGATACTGCACAATTTCGTAGCATATACGCGAAAGCACCCACGCTGTGCCGTCGTTGAGCATCGAATAGTAGTCGGAGCCCACGTGGTTTGTGTGCGCCTCGGCAGAGTCCTGAAAAAGTTGTGCCATCGAAGGCAACGTCATACGGCAGTTGCGGTCGGTGTACTGCGAATGTATTTTAAACGGCTCTTCCCAAATCATGATTTACATTTTTTCGGGCACCTCTATGCCAAGTATGCCCATCATATTTTTGATAACTTTTGAAACAAAGACGCAGAGTTTCAGTCTGAATTTCAACAAATTGACATTTTCCTCACGCAAAATTGGGGTGTCTTGGTAGAAACTGTTGAAACTCTTGGCCAGATCGTAAACGTAGTTGGCGATCATGGCCGGACTGTAGTTCTGGGCTGCCTGCTCGATAACCGACGGCGCGTCGTGGAGCAGTTTCACAATCTCGCGTTCCTTGTCGTTCATCACGATAGCAGCCATGTCGGGAGCTTGCGAGAGGTCGATGTGGAGCTGTTCCTGCGATTTGCGGATTATGGAGCGGATACGTGCGTGGGTGTACTGTATGAAAGGACCTGTGTTGCCGTTGAAATCGATGGATTCCTGCGGGTTGAAAAGCATGTTTTTCTGCGGGTCCACCTTGAGGATGAAGTATTTGAGTGCCCCCATGGCAAGTATGTAGTACAAATGTGCCATTTCCTGCGGGTCGGAGCCTTCGTCGTTGCGACCTTTTTCCTTGCTTGTAGCTTCTGCTGTGGCCACCATCTCGTCGATAAGGTCGTCGGCATCCACCACGGTGCCTTCGCGCGATTTCATCTTGCCGTTGGGCAGCTCCACCATTCCGTACGAGAGATGGTAAATCTTTTTGCCCCATTCGAAACCGAGTTTCTCCAAAATCAGCTTGAGCACGGTGAAATGGTAATCCTGCTCATTTCCAACGACATATATCAGTTTTTCGGCGTTGAAATCCTTCTGGCGGAGCTGTGCCGTGCCGAGGTCCTGCGTCATATAAACGGAAGTGCCGTCCTTGCGGAGAAGCAGTTTCTGGTCGAGACCGTCGCCGGTGAGGTCGGCCCAAACGGAGCCGTCGTCCTTGCGGAAAAGAACGCCGTTCTCAAGACCTTTCATAACCGTTTCTTTGCCAAGAAGATATGTGTTAGATTCGTAATAAATCTTGTCGAAATCGATGCCCAGACGTTTGTAAGTCTCGTCGAAACCTTTGTACACCCATCCGTTCATCGTCTCCCACAGGCCGTACACTTCGGGGTCCTTGGCCTCCCATTTGCGTAGCATCTCCTGCGCTTCGAGCATCAGAGGTGCGTTTTTGGCGGCATCGTCCTCACTCATGCCCTGTTCAACCAGTTCCTTGATCTGTTCTTTGTAGTGTTTGTCGAAAAGCACGTAGTATTTCCCGACAAGGTGGTCGCCTTTCTGGCCCGACGATTCGGGAGTTTCGCCGTTGCCGTATTTCAGCCACGCCAGCATCGATTTGCAGATGTGGATTCCGCGGTCGTTCACAAGGTTCACCTTCTTTACGTTGTTGCCGTCGGCTTTGAGCAGTTCCGACACCGACCAGCCGAGCAGGTTGTTGCGTATGTGGCCGAGGTGCAGCGGTTTGTTGGTGTTCGGCGACGAATATTCCACCACTATCGGGGCTTTGCCGCTTTCCGCGGACTTAAAGCCATACTTCTCTGCATCGGCATTATCCATCACAAAATCAACCCAATAGTCTTCGTTTATCTCAAAATTCAGAAAACCTTTTATCACGTTGAACGAAGCCACTAAAGGACATTTCTCCGCCACGGCTGCGCCAATCTCGTTGGCTACGGCCTCGGGAGCCTTGCGAGCGGCTTTCACAAAGGGGAACACCACAAGGGTGAGGTCGCCGGTGAACTCTTTCTTTGTTTTCTGAAGGGTTATCGTATTTTCCTCTGCGTCAATGTTATACAGTTCTTTCAGTACGTTTGAAATGATGTTTTGCAAAGTTTCTTCGATTCTCATTGTCGTATGTTTGGTTTTTGTTATTATCTTTTTTACTGCTTTATATTACTCATGTAAAGGTCGTTTTTTTCTCAGCTTCGCTATCAAAATCCACCAGCTTTTTATTTTGTTCTTCGCTTCGCTATCGAAACATCCACTGGATGTTTCTTCATCTCCGACACATTTGGAATATTGTATTTAACTAACATATTATCTCTTTATTTTCACTCCCGTGGTGGTAATGCTCGCCACAATGTTGCCTACCGCATCAGTGACAGAAATCTGGTAGTGACACACGGTGTTGCCCTCTTTCACGGGCTTTGCCTCGGCAAAAAGGGTGTCGCCCTGAGGCTGGGCCACAAAAACAATGTTGCTCGCCGACGAAACTGTGTTCAGCTCGTCCATATTAGCGGCGATGGCGAAAGCGAAATCGGCCAGAGTGTAGATAGCACCGCCCATAACGGCTCCCATGGCGTTGCGGTGCCGCGCATCGACCTGCAGTTTGCACTTGGCGTAATGCACATTGGCCTCAACAATCTCTATGCCAGTGGTTTGTGTGGCATACAAATCCTTGCCGAAACGCTCGTTGGCAAGTTTCAGAAATGTGTCGCTATCACTCATTTACGGTTGCAACAAGTTGTGACAGTTTGTTATACAGCATTTTCGACACTTTCACCAACGGCAGACGCACCGCGCTGGACTCGATAATGCCTTGTATCTCGAGTGCGGCCTTCACCCCGCTGGGGTTGCCTTCCTCGAAAAGTGCGTTGGCGATAGGCAGCAGCTGACGGTGGATTGGCAGTGCTTTCTTGAAATCGCCTTTCAGACAGTAGTTCACCATCTGCGACATTTGTTTAGGGAACGCGTTGGCAACCACGGAGATAACTCCCGTAGCGCCGAGCGACATCATTGGCAGTGTTAGGGCGTCGTCGCCGGAGAGGACGGAAAAACCGTCGGGTTTGTTGTTCAAAATGTTCATTATCTGGGCCATATTGCCCGAAGCCTCCTTCACAGCCACTATGTTAGGGAATTCCTCGGCGAGTTGCAGTGTGGTTTCGGCGGCTATGTTACAGCCTGTGCGTCCGGGTACGTTATAGATTATCATCGGCACGGGCGACACTTCGGCCAAACGTTTGTAGTGCATGTAGATACCGCGCTGCTGCGGTTTGTTGTAATAAGGTGCCACGGAGAGTATTCCGCTTATGCCGGTGAAATCGGTTTTCTGTATGGTGTCGGCGATGGCGGTGGTGTCGTTGCCGCCGATGCCCATAACCACGGGCACACGGCCGTTTATCATCTCAAGGATATTCTCCGAAAGGGCAAAACGCTCTTTCTGCGAGAGTGTGGCCACTTCGCTTGTGGTGCCGAGCATCACGATATAGTCCACTTTGTTTTCTATAATATTGTCTATCAGCCTTTCCAAAGTGCTGAAATCGATGGTGCCCTGTTTGCGGAACGGTGTTATCAGGGCCACCCCTGTGCCGGAGAATTGGTTTTTCATTTTACTAATTATTTTCTAACGTAATCAGATTCAAATAATAAAGCACCTGCTTGAGGAACGACTTGATGTCGTCGTCGATGTTGTCCATACGTATCAGCAGGTCGAAATATTTCTCGTTGTCCTCTTTGTCGCGCGAAATTTTGAAGTCGGCCATTGTCTTAAGCGACACATATTGCGAGAAAAAATCGGGATTTTCGATGGTGTCTATCAGCATATCGAAATGCTGGTTGAGGAAATTGCCCACGGGGTAGTTTTTCGGCACGCCCCAGAAGTCCACATCCTCGGCATTAAAGAGTATCACCGAGGTGTTGGTGATGATGAAGTCGAGCTCCTTCTGCTTCTTACGTCCGAGCAGTACCATGTCTTTGCCGCGTTTGGCGAGTTCAGTGGCGAATTTGTTTATTATTTTCCACGAATGTTCGTCCTCCACGTCGAAAATCATGGCAATGCGTTTGGCGGTTTGCAGGTTGTGGATTTTCTTGTTGCGTGTGAGTTGTAGCTGTTGTTTGAGCAGCCGTTTCTGTCGCAGTTTTTTTATTGTGTCGAACATAGCAATGGGTTTAGTTGGTGGTTTATAAATCTAGAGTCAGTTGTTTGTCCAAAGTAAACGATTTGCGGTGATAAGGTGTTATGCCACAGCGTGCTATAGCTTCGTAATGCGCCTTTGTGGGGTAGCCTTTGTTCTTGTCCCAGTGGTAGTCGGGGTATTGGCAGTGAAGTTGTTCCATATATTCGTCGCGGTGGGTTTTGGCAAGTATCGAGGCTGCGGCGATGGACATATATTTGGCGTCGCCTTTCACCACGCACATATAGTCGATGCCTGTCTCGTTGCGGAAGCGGTTGCCGTCGATGAGCAGGAACTGCGGACGTACTTTCAGCTGTTCCACTGCCATGTTCATCGCATGGAGCGAGGCCCACAGAATGTTCATCTTGTCAATCCCCTCGTTGTCGATGCTGCACACCGCCCAAGCCACGGCGTCGTGTTCTATAACCTGACGCAACTCCCTGCGCTGCTTTTCGTTAAGCTGCTTGGAGTCGTTGATAAGCGGGTTGTCGTAATCGGGAGGCAACACCACAGCGGCAGCAAAGACGGGACCCGCCAAGCAGCCGCGCCCGGCCTCGTCGCATCCGGCCTCAATCCTGTCGTCTGTGTAATGCTTCACCAACATACGTTTAACAACTAACTGTCTGTCAATAAATTTTTGTTTTGCCTTTGGCACAAAGCCAATCTGCAAATATACTTTTTTTTTTTCAAAAACCCAAATATGCGTTCACATACACCGCCGCCAAGAACAACACGAAAACCACGTTGCACACCTTGGGCTTTTTACGCAGCATGAGAAAGAGAGTGGGCAACATAAACGCCATCGGTATGGCATAGTTCTGCTGGTTGGCGGGAAGCACTATGTCGTAAATCGAGAACAACACGCCTACAAGCAGCAGAAACAGCAACACAGTGGCCTTTTTGCGGTAGATAATCACTTTCTGCGACAGTCCGCCCAAAATGGCACCCGCCGACACCAAGGCAAACAGCGCAAAAGCGGCGCCGCAAACGAGCCGCACCGTCTGCGACAGATTGTAGGTTATCGAAAAACGGATGGCCTCGGTGGAGAGTTTCTGCAAAACCACATCCAAACTGTCCGCCAAATAATAATAGGCGAAGAGTGCGAAAAACGGAGCTATGAAACCCAGCAGCAGCACCAGCCATTCGCGCCAGTAGTAGAGCTTGTAAACCACAAAAGTGATTATCACGAACAGCAGCATAAACACCGACGGAAAATAAAATAGAAAGGCCAGCGCAATGCAGAACGAGGCGTTGAACACCTTTTCGTAAGAATGCTCCTGGTTGTAGCAGTTGATAATGTTGTGAAGGGCTATCAGCAAAAAGATGTTCGAGAAAAGCAGCGGTGTGAAGGTCTGGTTGGCCACATCGGCGCCCATCAACAAAATGTAAGCAAATGTGGGAAAGAGTGTAGTACTGTGTATCAAGTTGTTAGATACCAGAATATGGTTCAGATAAAAGCCTTCGGCAATTACCAGAACAAAGGCGATGATGACAGCAATCAAAGGATAACTTAAAGCAAATGACTCCAAATAGCTGTACAGCAACGAGTAAGGCTCCGACGCAACCGCCGTATTAGCTGAAAAGAACAGACTCTTACCCCACAGTGCGATGGAGGCGACGGCAATAAACGCCATCTGCTGAATGTAGTCCTTTTTGAAAACGTCTATAATCATCGTCGTTTGTTTTTATCTTGCGATGACAAGTTTTGCCGTGCCGGAGAACGTTTCCGAGCACACCCTTACTATGTACATACCTTGACTGAGGTGCGACACGTCGATGGAATTATTTTTCAACACGCTGTTCATCAATAGTTTGCCGTCAAGACTATAAACTTGCGCTTTAAACTCCCCGTCGGTACCGCAATTCACATACACCGTGCCTTTGGCGGGATTGGGATAGAGCGCTATCTTGCCAGAAACGGCATCGGGCTGCTGTATGGAGACTGTTTCCAATGCCTTTTTCACAGCGGCATAAGCGTTGATTTTGCCATAGCCCCAGCGGACACTGCAGTTGCCGTTAAGGTTGCCCGTCATATTGTCGGTACGGGCGGTGGTGATGATTATGTCGCGCACCTGATCCACAGTAAGATAGGGATTTGCCTCGAGCATAAGGGCCACCACGCCTGTTACCGTGGGCGATGCCATCGATGTGCCGGACAGTCCGGTAAAATGGTAAGGACGCGTGCGGTACATCACCGTGGTTACGGGATTGATGACATCGGCGGTGTAGGAGTTTGTAGATGACACCACACCCACTCCAGGAGCCGAAATCTCCGGTTTGTTGGGGTTTGTCATTGTGGGGCCGAAACTGGAAAACGATGCTGAGTTGCCCACCACGTAAGAGCTGTCGCGAAGATTCAAACGGTCGGCGTAGTGAGCTGCCACTGTTATGCACTTGTCGGCAATAGTAGGCTCGCTGAGACCGTATTTGCGGTCGCCGCCTACATAGCCGTCACGACCTTCGGCAACGAAAGGCACTCCTGTGTTGCCGGCGTGGTCCTTTTTGTTGTAAACGTTCCACAAATGAACTGTGTCGCCCAGTTGTGCGGTAACGAAAAGATGCACCTTCAAGCTGCTTTTGTCGATATTCATAAAAGCGTAGGGACGACCGTTGTTCACATTGGCCGATTCCATAGCCACATCGTAATGAACAGTGTCTGTGCCTATTATCAAAGTGGTGTCGAAATAGAAAACGCTCTGGTTGGTCTCAAAAAATGGTGTGGGAACAAAAACGCTGTCGCCCGAGCTGAATGCCAGTCGCACTTTGAAACTGCCTCCTACATTTCCCCAAGCGGAAATGCCTTCCCCCACACCGGCATTGTCAAACTGCACCACAGAGCGAAGGGTGTCGGGTAGCGAATCAAAAACTTTCATAAGGTGGAAATTGACATCACCGTTGTTTCCTGCGCTCGAAACAAATACAACCCCGCTGTCGGCGTATGAATTGATGGCCTGACTCATAAGCGAGGTGCCGTCGTTGGCTCCGAAGGAGTACATGCCCCAGCTCATATTCACCACAAGGCGTTTGCCCGCCTCCTTGGCCTGATTTTTAAGCCAAGCGAAAGCGTCGAGGGCACCGGCCTCGTTCAGTTTGAACGACACAAACATAAGATTGGCGTCGGGTGCCATGCCTTTGAATTTTGTTCCACAGCCTGAGCCTGCCGCTATGCCGGCCACGTGCGAACCGTGGGTCGAGTAGTTGTAAACGCCCGGGGTATCGCATTTGGCGTCGAGCATAGCCTCTTTGGTGACCAATTCGGTGCCGTAGCCGAAACCCGCTGGAGCGGGACCCGACAGCTTGAACTGATCCCATACCTTATATATACGGTACACGCGGCGTGTGGAATCGTAGAAATTGGGATTTGTGTAGTCGAAACCCCAGTCGGTGATGCCTATCAGCACATTTTTTCCAGTGTAGCCTTGTGGCAGGTCCAGACCTTGCTGTACGCTGTCGGCGCGGGTGTCGAAACGGCTGTTGTTCAATAGCGGATACACCGGGCGGGCAAGGTCGTACTGCAGAATGTCGGCGTTGGACTCAAGGATGTCGAGCTTATCCACAGGCACACGCATCGTCACTATATTGCCGACCTGCGATCCTGTTTTAATGCCATATACATAGAATTCCTCTTTCTCGAAGCGTTGCGACACTTTGGCCACCACGCTCACGAACAACGTCTCCCCTTCCTTGCTGGGACTGAATTTTTGCATAAAGGCGTTGTTTTCCCATGCCTGCACACTCTTTTCCTTCGCCACCTGGGAGCGGAATATCTTTGTCTCCAAACCGCATTTGTTCTGTGCCTGCAAGGCCACCACAGCCGCACACATCACGGCCAGTATCGCTATTTTTCTCATATTTATTATTGTTTAAAACAAACTGCAAAGATACGAAAAAAAAATTGAATAGTGAATGGTTTTGTTGTCGATTAGTTTTGTAGTTTAATTGTTCGGCTGACTTTGTGGCATTTACATCTTTGCATAAAAAAGAGCGGCCTTACGGCCGCTCCCAATTAAAATCTAAATATTATGAAAAAATCAATTTCTCATTACTGTTCGTAAACCTTCAAGTCGTCCATCGGTTTGTTGAGGCTGACATAGATGTGTTTCAGGCCGCGCAGAGCCTCGGCATATCTCTGGACAAGCTCACGAGTGGATTTGTCGTTGATGTCGAGCGATTTTTTGTACATCTTGATAGCTTCCTCGAACTCAACCTTGGCCTGTGCAAGTAGCTCGTCGTATTTCTCTGTCTGGTCAAAGGGCAGTGCATCGGCCTGCTGTTTGATATCAAAGCCTTTGTTGAAGTACAGACGGCCCAAGCCGTTGTAAACCATCGGGTTGTTGGGCGAAATTTCGAGAGCATGGTTGAACTCTTTCACTGCTGTCTCGTAATCCATCATATCGGTGTAGATGTCGGCCACACTGCTCAGAAAGTTGGAACGCTGTGCAGGATCCTGGATAGTTGCGGATTTTTCGATAGCTTTGTTTGCGTAGCTTTTGGCGTTATCCATATTTTTGGCACCTGCACTCACTTTTGCAGCGAGGATATAGGAGCTGAGGTCGTCGGGCTGGTTTTCGGTGAAAGTCTTTGCCACTTTCATAGCCTCAACGGTATCTTTGTCGTTCAGATAAATTGTCACCAACGACTGATACACGTAAGCTTTGTCGTATTTGGCCTTTACAAGGGGTTTGTAAAATTTCACACATGACTTGTTGTCGCCGATGGCTCTTGCTGCGGCACCACCAATAAAGCGGGCGTAGTTGAGACTAGCCTTGATGTCTTTGTCGTTGGTGGCTCCGGCGCTTTGGAAAATCTTCACACCCTTGTCAACTTTGGCGATACACGATTTGTAGAGGGGGTTGGCCACGGCTGTGTCGTTGCTTTCTCCGGCTTTTTCGTAGTCAGCGTAAGCCTCTTCGATAAAACGACCGGCAACGGTTTTGAAAACGGCGTTGTTCAGGTCGATGATCGATGCCTCTTTCTCGGTGTTCAGCTCTTTGCTCTTCAGAGCGGCCTCGTAGGCGATGTCGGCCCAGTTGGCGGGGGTCACCTTCTGGTGTTTGGGTTTGTCGCTTTCGCCCAGACGACAATAGATAAGGCCTTTCCAAGCCCATACTTCAGCGTTGTTTTTGGTGCTTTCGTCTTCGCAGGCTGCGTCGATTTCTATTTTAGCCTTGTCGTAGTATCCTTTTTTGGGATTGGCGTAGTTCTTTGCGTTGTCCAGTCTCAACTGTGCGCTGGCGCTGAGCGCAAAGGCGGCAAGTGCTATTATTACTGCTATTTTTTTCATCTTTTTGTGATTTAAATTGTTTCTACTTTAATATTTTGCTTATTTGTAACTTATTATGTGTTTATCTTATTGTGCGATGCTTTTTACTGTTGGTCGGTGGCTTCGGCCTCAGGGGCTTCGTTCTCGGCTTCAGGAGTTTCCACAACGGGATTTTCAGCGTTTTCGGCAGTGCCTTCGGCGGCCTCGGCCTCTTCCTCGGTGTGTTCCACTTTGGTGATGGAGGCTATGGAGTCGTTGCCGCGCAGGTTGATAAGGCGCACGCCCTGGGTGTTACGTCCCATCACGCGGAGGTCGGCTATACGCATACGGATAAGCACGCCCGACTTGTTGATAATCATCAGGTCGTTGTCATCGGTGACGTTCTCGATGGCCACTATGCCGCCGGTCTTGTCGGTGACTTTCATGGTCATAACGCCCTTGCTGCCACGGTGGGTGGGACGATAGCCGAGGTTCTTCTCCGGCTCATATTTCAGCTGCGAACGTTTGCCGTAGCCGTTTTCGCTAACCACAAGGATATCCTCGTCTTCGCTGTTGGTGCACAGCATATTGATAACGGCGTCGTCCTTGTCTTCCAACGAGATGCCTTTCACTCCGGAGGCTCCGCGTCCCATCGGACGGAACTCGTCCTCCATGCAGCGCACCACTTTTCCTTGCCGCGAGGCAATGAGAATCTGGCTGTTGCCGTTGGTGAGTCGTGCTTCGAGCAGCTCGTCGCCGTCGCGCACCGTTACGGCTATGATACCGTTCTGTCGCGGACGGGAATAGGCCTCCAAGGTGGTCTTTTTGACGATACCGTTCTTGGTGCACATTATAATATAGTTATTCTTGAGATAATCCTCGTCGGAGAGGTTAAGCACGTTGACGTAGGCTTTCACCTTGTCGTCGGGGTCGATACTGATAAGGTTCTGTATGGTACGGCCTTTGGAGTCTCTTGCCCCTTCGGGAATTTCGAACGCCCTGAGCCAGAAGCACTTGCCTTTCTCTGTAAAGAACAGCAGGTAGTTGTGGTTAGTGGCGGTGAAGATATGTTCCACGAAATCCTCGTTGCGCACCGAGCTGCCCTTTGCCCCCACTCCGCCGCGGTTTTGTATACGGTATTCGTTGAGGAGGGTGCGTTTCACGTAGCCGAGGTGCGAGATGGTGATAACCACGTCGCTGTCGGGGATGGTGTCCTCTATGCGGAAGTTCGACGAAGCGTATTCGATGCGGGTGCGGCGTTCGTCGCCGTATTTGTCGCGGGTTTCGATAAGTTCGGTCTTAATAACGCCCATAAGGACGCTGTGGTCTTCGAAAATCTCTTTGCAGCGGGCTATTATCTTGCGGAGATCTTCGTCTTCGGCCTCCAGTTTCTTGCGTTCCATGCCGGCAAGCTGGCGCAGACGCATCTCCACGATGTAGCGTGCCTGAGTATCGGTGAAACCAAATTTCTCCATCAGGGCGTTGCGAGCATCGTCGACAGTTTCGGAGGCGCGTATGGTGTTTATCACCTCGTCGATGATGTCGAGGGCTTTGAGCAGACCTTCGACGATGTGCAGACGTTCCTCGGCTTTGGCCAGTTCGAAACGTGTGCGGCGTGTCACCACGTCAATGCGGTGGTCAACGAAATGACGAATAAGGTCCTTGAGGGTGAGCAGCACAGGACGGCCGTTGACAAGAGCTATATTATTGATACTGAAGGAGCTCTGTAGTTCGGAATATTGGTAAAGTTTGTTGAGAACCACTTTTGCCACGGCGTCGTGTTTCAGCTGGTAAACCACGCGGATGCCGCTTTTGTCGGATTCGTCGCGGATGTCGGAGATGCCGTCGATTTTGCCTTCTTTCACAAGTTCGGCCTGACGTTTCACCATCTCGGCTTTGTTTACCATATAAGGGATGGTGTGTGCCACTATCACGGGACGGCCTTTATGGTCTTCCTCGATGGTGGTCTCGGCGCGGAGCACCACACGTCCGCGGCCTGTCTCGTAGGCCTCGCGCACACCGTCGTAGCCGTAGATAACGCCGCCGCCCGGGAAATCGGGGGCTTTGATATGCTGCATCAGCTCGTCGGTAGTGATTTCGTCGTTGTCGATAAAGGCTATGCAGGCGTTTATCGCCTCGGCAAGATTATGGGGAGCCATATTGGTGGCCATACCCACGGCGATACCGGCTGCGCCGTTCACCAAAAGGTTGGGGAAACGTGTGGGCAGCACCACGGGTTCTTTGCGTGAGTCGTCGAAGTTGTTCTGGAAATCAACGGTGTCCTTGTCGATGTCGGCGAGGAGTTCGTTGGAGATTGTCTCTAGTCTGGCTTCGGTGTAACGGTAGGCAGCGGGGCTGTCGCCGTCGATGGAGCCGAAGTTACCCTGTCCGTCCACCAATGTGTAACGCATCGACCACGGCTGTGCCAGACGCACCAGGGCATCGTACACGGAGCTGTCGCCGTGGGGGTGGTATTTACCGAGAACGTCACCGACGATGGTGGCGCATTTTTTGTGCGGCGAGCTGTGGACGAGGCCAAGTTCGTTCATCGAGTAAAGTATGCGGCGGTGTACGGGTTTGAAGCCGTCTTTCACATCGGGCAGAGCCCTCGACACTATCACCGACATTGCATAGTCGATGAAAGAGGTTTTCATCTGCGATTCAATATCTACTCTGACAATTTTTTCGTTCTCTACGTGCATCTGTCTATGTATGTTTAGTGCTTTGTTTCTTAATAGTTTATGCTATCACGCGATTTTTTATAAAGTATTGCAAAAATACGAAAAAAAAATGAATTGTGCAAGTGATTTTTTCACTATTTCGGCATTTGTGCCACATGTTTTTTCCGACCGACGTTACTGCTGGAATTTCAGACAGTTATCCACCGGATTGGCGTAAATGTGAAGGAAAATATTTTCTATATCCTCGTGGTGCGGGAATTCCAACGCAAGTATACCGGAGTGCATATATTCTTCGAAGTCTTTCTTCTGACCGGCTGTATAGCGGTCGGCGAAACGGTTCGAGGAGTGCAATATATCGTGGGCTATATAGTTGGTTTTAAAGAGCTTGTAGTTGCTATATATGCGTTCGTCGATGATGTCGGCAAGATGGGTGAATTTCTCGTTTTTCTCGAAAGTGTCGCAATATTCGAGTTCCTCGCGGGTGATGGGTTTTGCAACAACGAACTCCACATCGCCTTTCTGCTGCATAAATCCTTTCATTATGCTGTTCATATCCTCGTTTTTGCCTTTCATATATTTCTGATAGGTAGAGACATACATCTCGGCGGCTTTGAGGAAATCGCAGGGGTCGTATTCGTACGAAACGGCCACGGGATTGATTTTCAGTTCGTCCATGCTTTCCACGAAATTGCTGTTGCCGCTGAGGGAGAACATCTTGAGCACTCCCACCTCGGTTTTGTCGTTGCCGTCCTTGGTACGTCCGTTGCGCTGGGCTATCCATATCGACTGATGCTTTTGGGTAACGACATAACGCATATAGTTGGACACCTTGACGGAATTGTTGTAGAAATCGCGGGCGCTGCCTTCGCGCAGTATCGGCACCATTTTGTTCACTTTGCAGAAGTCGGCGATGAAGTCGGACTTTATGAGGTTGTCGCCGAAAGTAATCTCCGACGATTCGATACCTTTCTTGAGAAAGGCGATGTTGAGCACGGCCGGGTCGAGCACTATGTCGCGGTGGTTGGAGACAAGCACATGCTTCGGCTCGTTGCCCATCTCCTCTATCCCTTTGCAGGTAAAGGATGTCATGGAATCGGCAATGATATTGTCGACAACCCTCATAACAACCCTGTTCTGGAATTCGTCGATGGTTTTGATGCTGAGGAGTCGTTCGCGGCATTCGAGGATGTCCATATCCGGGAAGAAAATCTTGGACAACATCGGAAACCAATGGGTGTTTACCATTCGCCGCATGGCAGCGGGCACTTCCGAGTCGTGAAACGGACGCAAATCTTCGAAATCAAAAGTGTTGTTCATCTATATGTTTTTGTTATTTTTGACAATGACAATATACTTTAACGTGTTAGTTGCGATTTTATTTTGTGGTTCGGGGATTTTATCCCCGTTTGTATTCTTTTTTTGTTCTCCGCTCCCTTCGGTCGCTATCAAAACATCCTCTGGATGTTTTTTCATCTGGGTTATTAAGATCATGTGTCTCCGACACATTTTTTATAAAGAATTTAGTAATCATTTTATTAATGCAGGTTCTTGTTGGCTGAGGCAATGGAAGCTGCCCAAGCCCCAGATGATGTCGGTGCTGTCGATGGGCACTATGGTGCGGCCGGGGAAACACTCTTCGAGTATCTGGCATGCTTTGTCATCAGCTTTGCAGCGGTAGGCGGGAACCACCACCACGTTGTTGGCCACGTAGAAATTGGCATACGATGCTGGCAGACGTTGGTCGTCCCACACAACACGCTCGGGCATAGGCAGTTCCACCACCGTGGGCTGTTTGCCGCTGGCCAGACGTATCTTGTTCAGGGTTTTGAGGTTCTCCTGCAACGGTGCGTAGTTCTCGTCGTTGCGGTCGGCCTCCACGGCGGTGACAATGGTGTCGGCGTTGCAGAAACGCGACAGGTCGTCCACGTGTCCGTCGGTGTCGTCGCCGTCGATGCCGTCGCCAAGCCATATCACGTTGTCAACACCGTAGTAGTTGCACAGGTATTCCTCAATCTGTTGCTGACTGAGATGGGGATTGCGGTTCTCGTTGAGCAGACACGAGGTAGTTGTAAGCACATCGCCGCAGCCGTTGAAATCCACCGAGCCGCCCTCCATCACTATTCCCGGCTTGAAAACGGGCAGTCCGAGGTAGTCGGCAATCTGTGCGGGGATGAGGTTGTCCAAATCGCAGGGGTATTTTCCGCCCCAAGCGTTGTAGTTCCAGTCCACGACGGCTTTGAGGTCGGGATTGTCGCGGTTGAGCAGAAAGGCCGGACCGTGGTCGCGACACCATGCGTCGTTGGTCGGAAACTGATGAAATACAACGTTTTGCATGTTAGTACCAATGGCACGGAGAGCGGAATCCACTCTGTCGGCCATAGCCTTGTCAAGCACGTTGATATGCACCAACTCATTGTCGGCCAGAGTTTTGATAAAAAGATGATAAGACGGGAAAATCGTCTCTATCTTGCCCGGCCACGAGTTTTCGTTGTGGGGGTAGCTGAGCCATGTGGCCTCGTGATGCTCCCATTCGGCGGGGAAGTAATATCCTTTTAATTCGGAGTTCGGAACTCGGAGTTCGGAATTATTCATTGGCGATGTTTTTTGCGTTCGTTTTTTACAGCTATGTCGCGTCTCTCCGAGACGCATGATTCATTATGTTGTTTTGGCACCACACTGCGAAAATCTGCGATTTTCTTGTATGGTGTTATTAAGGTCATGTGTCTCCGACACATTTTTTGTAACACACACCGTTGTCATTTCAACTTTCAACTCTCAATTATCAATTTTCAATTCTCAACTATAAACTATCAACTAGCTCTCCCATTTTCGTACTGTTGGAGCCTTTTATCAGTATCGTGCAGTTGTCCAGCGGGTTATCAATAAAATATTGTTTTGCGTCCTGCGAGGTGGCGAACCACAACACGTTGTCGGCCAGACCTTTGACAAAAGCAAATTCTTCGCCGACAAACACCATCTTGCTGAAGCCGAAACTCTGCGCCATTGCAACCACATTGCGGTGTTCCTGCTCCGAAGTGGGTCCCAGCTCTTTCATTCCGCCGAGCATCACCACGGCATTAGCACACTGCATCTTGCCGAAATTTTCCACGGCAGCTTTCATGCTCGACGGGTTGGCGTTGTAGCAGTCGAGGAAAAGCTTGTTGTTGGCGGTTTGTTTGAACTGCGAGCGGCTGTTGGTGGGCATATATTCCTCCAAAGCGCGTTTGATGTCGAACAGTTCCACGCCGAAATACTGTCCCACGCACACGGCGGCCATGGCGTTTGGCAAGTTGTAGTCGCCCAAAAGGTTGGTCTGCACGGAGTAAACATTGTCGCCGTTTTCGAAATAGAATTTCATATATGGGTTGGCCCCGACAAAAGCGCCTTTGACGTCGGCAGCGGCCGACTGTCCGTAGGTGGTGCGTGGCATTGCTGAGCTGCGTTCCATAAGGATGTCGTCGTCGGCATTGACAAAAACACGTCCGTTTTTCCCGGCAAGGTAGCGATACATCTCCGTCTTGGTGTTTATCACCCCTTCGAACGAGCCGAAGCCCTCCAGATGCGCCTTGCCGACGTTGGTGATAAGTCCGAAGTCGGGTTCGGCAATACGGCAGAGGAAATCTATCTCGCCCGGGTGGTTGGCACCGGTCTCCACGACGGCAATCTGAGTGTCTAACGGCGTGGTTAGCAAGGTGATAGGCACGCCGATGTGGTTGTTGAAATTGCCTTGGGTGGAGTGTGTGCGGTAGCGTTTCGAGAGTACGGCGGTAACAAGCTCCTTTGTGGTGGTTTTGCCGTTGGTGCCTGTGATGGCGAGCACGGGGATATTGAATTGGCGGCGGTGGTAGGTGGCAAGCTGCTGCATGGTAGCAAGGACGTTATCCACGAGAATGCAGCGGTCGTCGGTGCGGTACTGCGGATTGTCGATTACGCAATAGGATGCGCCTTTTTCCAAGGCGTCGGCAGCAAAGGCGTTGCCGTCGAAGGAATCGCCTTTGAGGGCAAAGAACATAGTGCCACGGCTGATTTTGCGCGTGTCCGTGGTTATGGAGCCGCATTGCCTGAATATTTCGTATATTTCTTTAAGTTCCATATATCAAATACTTACAAAAATTGTGTGATTAGACACATATCGGCAAAAGTACACTTTTTTTTCCGTCTTTTGGTGCTTTTTTACAACACTTTATCCACAGCCGAAGGAAAAAAATGTTGATAACTCGTTTTTATAAGAGTTTGAAATCCAAGTTTTACAAAAAAAAATATCGTTTCCGCAATGGCTTTATGAAACAAAATCTGTTTTTTCTCGAAAAAAAAGCGTAAATTTGCAGTATGATATTTAGTCCATTTTTCAGACAAATAGACATGCAAACAATAAACAACTTATTAATAATCAACAAATTTTAATAAACAATGAAGAAAAAAATTTTAAGTATCTTTCTATTGTTGTCGCTGTGCTTAAGTGTTTTTGCACAGAAAGACACCACATTGGCCAAAGGCTTTGTGAGGTACTGGGTTGGTATGGATACCACAACCAAAAACCTATCCAAGTTAGACACCAATAAAGTAGTTTTGGCAATCAACTGGGCAAATCCTGACACTGCTCTTGCATGGGGTTATGCTTTCTCCACCGACAGTGTTTCGTTGTCCGAAATCATTACAGGTATTTCTAACAAAGACAACCGCCTAACCATTACAACAGAAAACGGCATTGTAAAAGATGTGCTTTTCGAAGAACCTGAAGTTACAAAACTAATCAGTAGCAACAAGGGTTGGGCATTCAATGTGAATGGCATTACCGTTTCCGAAAAATTGGAAAACGTATATTTAAAGCATGGTGATTTCATCAAAATTGGTGATATTGCCGCCGCCGTAGGACAACCAATAGAAGCTGATGATGCTGACTCCATAACTGTAGACACAAACAACATTGTTGCACAAACATCCAACTATGTTTGGCAGACTCCCATACACGCTGTATCTGCATATCAGACATGGTTCCAAGCCCACTTTGTATGGATTATTTTTGGTATCGTAATTCTTGTTGTATTAGTATTCCTTATATATTATCTAAAAAAAGCCAAAGAGCACCCCAAGGGTCTTGTGGCCGCCGCTCTCAGTAACATGGGCGAACGTTTCGGCTATTATATCATGAATGCCGTACTTTTGCTTTTCATTGTTTCAAAATTTGGTATTCCCGACGAAACAGCAGGTGTTATATATTCTGTTTTCTATTTTGGTATTTATGTGTTAAGTTTGGTGGGTGGCATCATCGCCGACCGTACGCAGAACTACAACCGCACAATCCAATGGGGTCTGATAATAATGGCAATTGGTTATGTCGCCCTGTCTATTCCTTTATTTAGCCATGACCCAAACACAGGAATCATTGTTGATAACGACGGCAAATGGTGGGCATACTTGATATTCACATGCTTGGCTCTGCTGTTTATCGCCTTCGGTAACGGTCTGTTCAAAGGCAACCTGCAGGCTTTGGTTGGCCAGATGTACGACAACTTCGAAGCCGAAGCCGCAAAGAAAGGTCCCGAAGCCTTGGCCGAAGCCAAAGACAAACGCGACAGCGGTTTCCAGATTTTCTACGTATTTATCAATATCGGCGGTGTAATAGCTCCGTTTATAGCTCCTCTCTTGAGAGAATGGTGGCTTAAAGCACACGATTTCATCTACAATTCCGACATGTCTGCTCTTGGACACCGCTTTTTAAATAAAAGTTTGGAATATACAGACAAAGATGGAAAACTGATAGATCTGACAGAAAAATTCACTGAAACCTCTCAAAATGTTGTAATGGATCCTTCCCAATTGACAGACCAAACCCAATTCTGCTCAGATTACATTGAGGTTTTCAACCAAGGTATACATTTTTCCTTCATCGCTTCTGTGGCTGCTATGTTCCTCTCGTTGATAATATTCATTGTTAATAAAAAAGGCTTCCCGCAACCAGCTAAGAAAGAAGCCGCTCAGGTAATTGAATACACTGCCGAGGAAAAAGCATCGATGGCCAAGGAAATCAAACAGCGCATGTACGCTCTGTTCGCCGTTCTGGGTATAGCAGTGTTCTTCTGGTTGTCGTTCCACCAAAACGGACAGTCGTTGTCGGTATTTGCGCGCGATTTCGTAGATTCCGAACAAATAGCACCTGAAATATGGCAGGCACTCAACCCGATGTTTGTAATAATTCTCACACCTATAATAATGATTCTGTTTGCATCCTTGGCACGCAGAGGCAAACCTGTTTCCACACCTCGCAAAATTGCTTTGGGTATGGGTATAGCAGGCTGTGCATACTTGTTCCTAATGGTCTTCTCTATTGTATGCAACTATCCTTCGGGCGACGAATTCAGAGCCTTGAATGCCGGACAGATGATGCAATTGGGATTAGCCAAAGCTGCTCCATGGGTGATGATTGTTACCTACTTCTTCCTCACCGTGGCTGAGCTGTTCATCTCTCCGCTGGGACTTTCGTTTGTGTCGAAAGTAGCTCCGCGCCACATGGTTGGCTTGTGCCAAGGCCTGTGGCTGGGCGCCACCGCCATCGGAAACCTGTTCATCTTTGTAGGTCCCATCATGCTCAACGCTTGGCCCATCTGGCAGTGCTGGGGAGTGTTCCTCGCAGTTTGCCTTGTGTCGATGTGCGTGATGTTCGGCATGGTGAAATGGCTCGAAAGAGTTACCCAGTAACACCTAACAGGTATATAACACAAAAGGCAGGCCATTACGGTCTGCCTTTTTTAGTATGAGATGCGGACTAATCCTGCATCGGAGTAATCAAAAAATATCGAGCGATTCGTGATAAAAATAAAACAAAAGGCAAACGGCAATAGCAATTACAAACGAAAGTATCAGATACAATGTTGAATGTTTCCAGAAGAGCCTTTTGTTGGCCATTGCATCGTCCAGAGCGTCGCTGTCGCGGTTGTTTATGGCTTTTTTGACCAAAATGCTGTAGGAGAACATGTTATAGGTTACCGCCACCATCAGCAGAAAGGGCACCAAAAGCAAGAGCAAGGCTGTCAGTTCGATATAATTGAACTTCGGTTCTAGGCCGAAATACAACCACACCAAAACTACGACATTGGCAAACAATAACAGCGCACTGACGACGGCCATAAAAAGCACCCAACCCGCAGTTTTCGACAGATGCCGCTCGGCTTGAGGTGTTACCACTATGTTTCTTTCCTGTGTTTCAAACTGTTGTTCCATGGTGTTTCAAAATTAATTAGCTGTTAGAAAGAATCAACCCAACAAGAATTCCCCAATATGCAACTGTGTACAAGATATAGATTATCAGCAAGATACCTGCATATTTCGACAAGCTTTTCATATTCCGTGAGGCGTGCTCGAAACGTTCGCCGTCGCAGTTTTCGGCCGCAAGACGCGCGTTTTTCGAATGGCGGAAAAGGAAAATCGCCGGGGCTATGGCTAGCGGCAACAGCACTATGAAGATAGGCAACAGATAAAATCCCAAAATGACGACTGGCGGGATAATCATTACTACCATTATCAGGGAGAGACAGAACATCAAAGGGACATAGAGGCACAGAAACACTATGCCTATTATGGCAAAGATGCGAGACCATTTAGCCGCTCCGGCCAAGCTCTCCACTCCCGCCTCGCGCAGCACAAGCGGCACGGGATTTTCGGGCGTGTTTGGTAATTCCATATCAGATTTTTGCATAATGTTTTTCTTTAATTGGTGCAAATCGAATACTATTATTCTCCTGCTCAGCTTCGCTTCGCGAGATCTCGGTATATCTTTTTTTTATTTTCCTGCTCGTTTCACTCGCGAAATTATGGAAATCTTGAAAATTTGTTTTCGCCTACGGCGAAAGCTTTCAGCAACTATTTTTATCAATTACGCGACCGCTTCGCTTATGCGTGATTTTTGGCTGCACCTCAACATCATCCAAATATATTTGGCTGCTGTGTTCGGTTTGCACAAAAATTATTAATTGTCAATTGTTAATTGTAAATTATTCCGAACTATTCAACATAGAATTCCATTGTGAAGAGACTTCCCATGTACCACGCAAGGCAGATGATATTGCACAGGGTGTAAACGAAATAAAACACGATGAAGCGTTGCAGTTTGTCGATGGCGTTAGTCAGAGCCTCGCCGTCGCTGTTGCTTATTGCATTGTTAACCAAACGTTTGAAGCGTACCGACAGCATCAAAGCGGCTATCGAGAAAGCGCACATCAACAGAGCGGCCACAAATAGGCTGGTACGGAAACCGACGGTGTGAGGGATGGTGAACAAGCTTATGACAATGGCAAATACCGAAAGCACACACATCATCACGCTGAAAATCAGTGCCCAACGCCCTGCTTTTTTCAGATTGTTTGTAGCCTTGTCGTCCAATTCTATCGTATATTTCTGATTAGTAATTTCTTCCATAAGTCATAAGATTTAATAGTTAAACACTATGGTTGTGTCGGCGGAATTTATTCCCGTCACCACCAATATCATTGCCAAGAAAACCGCAACCATAATCACGATGCCGGAGACAAGAAAAAATGTTTTGATGTGTCTTGCCGAGCGCAGCAACGCTTTGGAATTGCCTTTGGACGTTTTTTTCGCTGCAACAGCAAAGCAGAACATAAATGCCGCCGAAGGAACAAGCAGAATCGATGTCCAAAGAATTATAATGCCTGTCATTGCCAAAGTCAATGGCTCCATCTCGATGTCCAGCTCATTGTCCAACAAACCGGACAGTTGTTCTGAAAAGCCACCGAACACATAACCGATTGAATACATCAGCACAATAAGTACGCACTGCGCTATGGCCGCACGGAGCATCGCCTTGCCCGCTTTGGCATAGTTATTCACAAAAGCCTGTCCAATGGTAAATTTCTGTGGCTGAAGCGGTTGATAGAACTGCTCACTCGGCTGTTGCGGCGGCATTTCGGTTATCGTAGTAACCTCATAATTTGTTTCTTCTTCCATAATTTATTATATTTCAATTTATTGCATTAGAACGAGAATCTAACCGTAATACCGCCCTTGGTGGTGGAGTTGGGGTACGAGTTGGAGATGAACGGACGGTTGATGGTGGTTTCGAAGAAGGCACGCACGGTAAGCGACTGTGTGAGGGCGTATTCGGCCGAGAGTCCTCCCGTCCACACTTCGGAACCCGAGGAGATTTGCGAGGTGTTCTGTGCTATCTTGCGTATCTGGCTCTTGTTCTGGTTGTACGACAGGTTGGCCTGTATCACGATGTCGCTCTTGAGGTTGTGGGTTTTCTGTCCGGTGGTGATGGTGAAAGCCACGTCCTTGATGCGGTAGCCCGCTCCGATTGTGAATCCGTCGCGGCTCATCTCGGTAAGCTGGTTGTTGGAGAAGCTGAGCGAGAGCGTGCGGGCGCGCTGGTAGGCGATATTGAACTGGAAGCTGTTCACCATCACCACATCCACTTTCAGGAAGGGGTTGAACTGCTCGGTGAGCTGTATCTGGTCGATGCTCTCCTTGGGGATGAAGTCGTTGGAGGCGTTGAGCACGCTTTCGAAACCGTAGTCGTAACCGTCGATGTTGGCTATGGCCATGTCGGTGGTGTAGTTGCTTACGGTGTAGGTGGAGTTGTAGCGGTGCGAGAGGGAAATGTTGGTAAACCACTTTTTCAGGAATTCCACCTTGTTCAATCCGTTGTATGTAACGCTCCAGTTGGGCAGCGGGAAACCGAGGAAGGGCGAGAATCCCATGCTGTGCACGTCGCGGCCGAGATAGGTGGCGAGGAACGATGTCATAAGCACCTGCTGCGAGTTGGGGCTGTAGCCGCCGGGGAATATAAGTCCGCTGAGGGTGTCGAGGATATACTCGTCGGTATATGGGTCGGGGTTGATGCCCGCCAGACGGTTGGCCACCACTGCCCTATTCTCAAGGAATTGGGCGAAGAGCTCGTCGGCATCGTCGAAAGAGGTACCTATCATACATATAGTTGTGGAATAGGAACCGAAACGTGTGGGCGACAGCGGTCCGTCGATATAGCCGAGGTTGTTGTTGTACTTATAATAATAGGACTCCTGCGAGGTGTAGTTGCGGGTGAAGTTGATGTCGATCTTCAAATCCCTGATAGGCTCTACAACGGCCGTTATTGCAAGTACATCGTTGGTTTTCAGCAGATGCGGGGTGTTAAGCAGTGTGTCCTTCGACAGATAGTCGTTTTCGAGCAGTCCAGCCACTATGTCGCTCTGTCCACCGAACACAAAGGCAAGTCCCGGCGACCACAGGTTGGAGTTGTCCATACCCAGAAGTGTGGCTTGCGGCATAAAGCCGGGTATCAGAGTGCCTTCAGAGAGGGTGTATTTAAACGAGAAGTTTTTAAGTCCCGTTACCGCACGGATTGAGAAATAGCCCACTTCGCGCATTATCTCAAGGAATTTGTTCTCTTTCAGCGAATCGGCCACGGTGTCGTTCTTGGTCTCGAGTTCTTTTTTGTCTTTATCCTTGCCACCGTCCTTATCTTTTTTATCTTTGCCTTTGTCCTTGGGGTTTCCCTTATCTTTTCCTTTGTCTTTACCTTTGTCCTTATCCTTGGCGTTGGGGCCGTTACCCCTGCCGAAACGGTCGTTGCCTTTTCCTTTTTCGTTGGCGTTCTTGGGCTGGTAGGCTTTCTTTATAAATTTGAACTTGTCGTAAAGGGTTTTCATCGTTCCGTTAACGGTAGCCGTAACAATGCGGGTGTTCTCGATGGTGTTGCCCAGACTCTCCGTCGATGGCGTGCTGCCGGTGAACACGTATGTGGATTTGTACGTCAGCGGCGTGCGCAGGAAGTCGAGGTACGGAAAACGCTCGATGGGGAAATCCCACGTTACCGAGAGGTTTTGCGAGAAGTTGCGCATCCGTCCGAACTCCAGAACGCTCTGCCATACGGAGTCGTTTTTGGTTTTGGTGTCGATTTTGCCCATAGGCTCCTCCACATCGGCGTTGGCGTTGGCGTCGTACTGCAAACGCAGGGTTTTGGAGAAATCGTATTGCAGGTTGTACACACGTTCCCACGTAAACTGCTTGTAGTAAGTGGGTTTGATGATGATGTCGCCGGCGCTCTTGTTGCGGAGCTTGGTTTCCTGGAAATCGCGGAACACCTCGGTGCGGAACGACATGCTCTTGGGCTGGTAATAGAAATTGAGCTCGCGTATGAATTTCAGGTACTTGCTCTTGAAGAAGTCTATCTTGTCGAAAGGCTTGAACTGTTTCGGAGTAACGCTGAAATTGTATGTAAAGCCGCCTCGGTGCTGTTTTTTGTCGTAGTATTCCACATCCACGTCCGACTGGTTTTCGCCGGAGAAGGCGTACGAGAAGTTGAAGTTCTCTATCTCGTAGAAATGGGGAGTCTTGGTGGCGTCCTTGCCGGTGCGTTCCTTGTGCAGATTGACAAGGTTGATGTTGGTGCGCGAGAGGTGCTCGCGTGTCATGTTGCGAATGGAGTCGCGTTCTTCGCGGGTGAGGTACGAGCGTATGTCGCGACGCAGGTTCACGTCGGGGTCGAGGGGGTTGTATTCGGGGGTGCCTATCTTGGTGGAGTGGTCGAAATGGAAAGGAATCTTCAAGCCCCAGTCTTCGGGCAGGAATTTGTCGAGGTCGACGTTCAGAGCCACTTCGACATTGACATCGTTAAGTCCGTCCAAGTCGCTGACATTCTGTTCCAACGAGCCGAAACGCGACGAGGTGTAGGCGCCGTAGAGCGAGAGGTCACCAATGTCGGCGAGATTGGTGCGTGCCAACGCCATTGCGGCGACACCGCTCTTGCGGCTGAAATCGCCCAAGCGCAGCTCGTTAATCCACACTATTGCCGACTTCGGAAGCATGTCGTTGCCGTCGCTGATACTCTGTTTGCGCGGATTGCGCACGCCTATCATTATAACCTTCACCGCACCGATGTTGGGAGTGCCGAGCACGGAATATTTCTTGCTTCCGTCGTATTCGAAATAGATGTCGTTTTGCGAATATTCGGTGTTGCCCGAACGTATCTGCTTGTTGCGGTTTTCCTTCACTCCCACCAGTTTTTCGAGGTCTATCTCCACGTTGTTTTCTTCGGGCCATATTACATCGTCCTCGCTCATGCCGGTGCCCCAAGGTGTGAGTTTCAGCGGAAGCTCGTACTCGTAGTAGTTTTTGGTAAAGTCGTTACCCAAACGGACAAACAGCGTCAGGTCGCCGTCCTTGAGGTTGTCGGTCTCGTTGAGTTTCTCGGCGTGGGCGAACATCTTTAGCGAACCGAAATAACGCAGGTCGTAGGCGGCGTTTTTGTAAATGGCTCGGGCGTCGCCGGAGGCAAGTTCCTCGATTTCGAGCTGTAGCGACTGCTCGTTCATCTGATAGTACGACGAGTTGCTGTACCACTCCTCGCGGTCGATTCCCGGAGGCAGCACGTAAGGCACGGGCGAGCGGTAGCCGTTTTCCTCGATGTTCACCGTGGAGGTGGTGAATTTGGTGTTGGCGTCGCCGCCGGTGGGTATGTCGCCAGGCTCGTAGAGGTCCTGGTCGTATTTACGCCAAGTGCCGTAAACAAGCTCCAGAGTGGCGAAACGCAATATTATGGGCTGGTCGAACTCGCGCATGAACATACGCATGAAACGTATCGACTGATAGCCTTGTATGCTTCCCACTTTCTTTTCGGGATTACGCACAGGAATCTTGAACTGGTACCATTTGCAGGTTGTGGTGCTTCCGTCGGGGAGTTTGATATTCTGAGCTTCCTGAATATCAGTGATATAGTTCTGGCCTATGACCATATTCTCCGGCCGCAGGTCGATGCTGTACTGGTAGTAGTTCTCGCTTTCGCTGAGGGTGTTGTCGTTGTTGATATCCTCGCCGTTGGGATACGAGGTTGCGGCTGTGGGATAGTCCTCGCCGCTGCTGCCCGACGGTGCCGAGTTGCCTTCGGCGTTGTTGTAGTATTTGTAACGGTCGTTGATTTTCACGTTGGCGTTGTCGTAACGCGTGCTGCGGAAATAGGTGAAGTCATCTGCGGAGGGGTCGTTGTAGGCGTTGAGGTAGGCTGCCGACGTGGTTCCGAAACGCTGTGCCAAAGCCTGTATGTAGGAGTCGAAGAAAGAACGCTCGTCGCTGCTGCTAAGACCGTCGTAGCCGATATCCTGACGCACACGTGCATCCTCGTCGTTGTCGAAAGCGTTCACCACCGACTGAATGGTAGGCACTCGGCCCCAGATAGTGGTATCTACGTTGATAATGTCGTTGCCCGTGGGCAGGCCGTTCTCGAAGAACTTACGTCCGTCGCGCAATATATCCTCCGACACATCGCCGAGGTTGAAATAGAGCTTACCGCCCGTGTGGTCGGGATTTTCGATAAAGGGGTCCATCAGCCAGAACTCAATGGTCTCGATGTTCTGAGTCTCGAAATCGGTGTAGTCGAGCTTACGCATTATGCCGCCCCAGCGGGATGTGGGATTGGTCAAAGTGCCGTCGGAATTGAGGCCGTTCACGTCGTAGTTGTAAGGACCGCGTTCCGAAGGATAGAAAGCCAAGTTAAGTTCATAGATATTGGTGGTTTCGCCGGCGGCCAGCTCTTTGTTGGGGAACACCTCCTGCTCAGAGATGCGGCGGGCGTAGGGACGGGATCGGTCGGCGTCGCCGATATTTGAAGGCGAGTTGCTGCTGTAGAAAATGTCGTCGATGCGGTACCACGCCAAGCGTGCGCGGTTATAGCCGTACTCCAAGTCGGAGCCGATACGGGTTTCGGGGAACATTGGGTTGGGTGTGGACCAGTCCTGCGGGGTGCTTGCCAGATGCCAGCTTGCCACGTTTTTCAGGTCGATGCCCGACTTGGCACCTTCGAAATCGTCGATATACGAGGTACCGCTCTCGCTGGTTTTCGACATACCGGGTATAAAATGTGCAAATTCCGCATTCAGCGTAAGCTCCGAGGGTGTTTTGGTGCTAATGCCGGGCAGCCAGTCGATGGCTTTGGTGAGCCACGGCATATCGTGCTGGAACGAGAGGTCGAGTCCCCAGATGGTGTTGTTGAGCGGCTCGTCGCCGAAGTTGTTTTTCTGCGTAAGCGGCCTCTGGTGCAGGTTCAAAATCGTTGCTCCGATGTTGAACTTGGGGTTGATTTCGTAGTTAAGGTGCATTCCCATCATACGTTTCGTCATCATACTGAACGAGTTGCTCTCGCTCGAGATGCTGATGGGAGTGCCCGAACTGAGCACACTTTCGTTGATGATACGCACCTTACCCATCATATAATCCACGGTGTAGTCCACCCCTTCGACAAGCGGTATGCCACCTGCTGTAACTTTCACCGAGCCTTCGGGAATGTTGAACCCGAGCGAGATTTCGCCGCTCATGGCGGTGGAGTAGCTGCCTTCGAGGTAATATTTGTCCTTGTCGGGATACTGCTGTGCAAGGGTTTTGGTGAGGGTGTACAGCGAGTCGAAACAGTATTTGTTGGCGGCCACGTCGTCGCCGAGGATTTCACGCAAGTCCTTGCCGAAAGGCTCCACGTATGGGAAGAAGACACGTCCTGTGGAGGATTGTATGATACCTGCGCCGGTGGTGGCGTTGTCGAGCCAGTCGAACACACCGTCGGCGTAGGGGTACTGCATGGCGTCCATGCGGTCGAGACCGAACACCTCAATCAGCGGGATGCCTTTCTTGGGACCGTCGGCGAAATAGCCCGTCATCACACCGCCGTCATCGCCTTCGTACAGCACGTTGAGACGGAATTTGTCGGGACTGATCTGCGTGCTTTTCAGGAAATAGACGTTTTTCATCATCAGTTTCCAAAGCGGACTCTTGGTGTTGATGGTGGTACTTTTCAAAAGTTTGACAACCAAAGTGTTGGGGTCAACGATACCGTCTGTTGTAAGTTCACCAACCTGATATACTGTGGTGTCGCCCACAACCTGATATTGGAAAGCCACGGCCAGAATCTGGTCGGCGCTAAGTGCTTGGTTAAGAGAGATGAAACCCAACTGCGGGTTGAAGGTATATTCGCTGGGGTTGAGCTTTCGGGCACTCTCCACCTTTTCGTAGTCGCGTCCCGACACAAAGCCTTTGCTCTGCATATAGGGCGTAATCTGGTTCACACTGCGTATCGCCGAACGGTTTATAACATTGAAAAGGTTGTTGGAGTTCTCGCTGGGCAACGTGCGTCCCGAAGGATTGTAGAGGCTGCTCATGTACGGATTTTTCTCACCCAAGTCGGTAAGGGCCACAATGTTACGGTTTTCGGTAACGGCGGCTCCCACGTTGGTGCGCCACACCTCCAGTCGGATGATTTTGATGTTGGAGTTGAGCACCGGAAGGGTGGACATGGCTTTGTTGTAGTTGTCGTAGAAATACTGTGCGAGGAAGAAGTGGCGGTTTTCCTCGTATTCATCGGCTTTTATCTGGAACTCCTCGGTCTGTGCCCCGCCCTGCACCTGCAGGTTCTGCGATTCGGTCTTCTGTTCGGAGAAAACTCCGTCGATGGTGAGTTTGCCGAATTTCAGCTTGGTGTGGAAACCGAACAGGCTCTGGCTGCCCTGTATCAGCTTGGTGTTGAGGGGCATGGCGATGTTACCAGCCTCGATAAGTTGCAAGATATCGTCTTCCTTGCCTTCGTGCTTGAGTTTCAGGGTATTCTCGAAATCGAAAACGGCCTGGGTGTTCTGGTTGATGTCGAAATCGATAAGGTCGCCGATTTTTGCGTTGAGGTTAATCTGTATGTTCTCGTCGAAATCGAAGTTGGTGACGCTGCGTTTGTTCACGTCGATTGCGGGGTCCTCGCGTTTGTTGTTCACAATGGCGAAGGTAAGTTCGGCCGAGCCGCTGGGATTTATCTGTATAGCGTTGGGACCCAGCAGGTTTTCGGCAAGTCCAGCCAGTTTGTTCACTCCGGGGATATTGTCGAGCAGATTGTTGGAGTTGCCGGCATTTTTGTCCAAAGCTGCGGTTTTCGTCTTGTTGCTCCAGTAGTTCTGCATCAGCTGCTCCATCTGGTAGTTCTGGTACTCCTCGAAAGTCATATACTGGCGGTCAACGACCAAGTCGCCTATCTTTTTGATTATCAGATAGTCGTTGGTTTGAGGATTGTATTGGACCTCGGTGGTGAAATTTTTGGGGTCTTTGGAGCCCATTTTCCTTGCACCGGAACCTTTGGGCACCGTATCGCCTTGAGCGGCAACACTTTCGAAGGGCGCAACTACAGAAGCCGACGATTTATAGACAGAAGCTGTCGCTGATGTTTCGGCAAGAGGCTCTGTCGAAGATATGTCGAGGGGAGCGTTACGCCTTTCGGTAACGCCAAAGGTGTCGCCCATAGCAACACCCATAAGCGTTGTGCCAAGCAGGAGCAGCGTAGCCCGTAATATCTTGTTATCCGACAGGAACATCAGCGTTTATTCGTTGTTTTACAGCAGTTTAAGTGCCATTTTTATAAATTCTTCCACAGTGGCGTCGGGGTTGCTCTCGGCAATTTTGCGAAGGGCTTTCTCGGCCGCCGATTTGGGAAATCCCAAGGCCACCAAAGCAGATAACGCTTCTTCTTGGTTTTTATTGTTCTGCAAGCCTTTTGTCGGCACCACAGCGATGTCGTCGAGCTTGCCGAGCTTGTCGTGGAGCTCCAGAACGATGCGTTGGGCCGTCTTGGGACCGATGCCTTTGATGCTCTGCACCAGCTTAACATCCTGCGAAACAATGGCCTGTGCCAGCTCGTCGGTGGAGTACGACGAAAGCATCACACGTGCGGTGGCCACCCCTACCCCGTTCACCTCTATCAGCTGACGGAACAGGGCGCGTTCTTTCTCCTCGTAAAAGCCGAACAGCATCTGTGCATCCTCGCGCACCACGAAATGAGTAAGGAGTTTCACCTCGTTCTTGTCTTTTATCTGTGTGTAGGTATTGAGGGAGATTTCGAGCAGATAACCCACTCCCCCACAGTCGATTACGGCGAAAGCCGGCGACACTTCTACCAATTTTCCGGATATGTAATTAAACATCGTGATTTGTGATTAGTGATTGTGATTAGTTTATAGTTTATAATTTATAGTTTACAATTATTCAATTCTTTACAGAATTGATCATATTACTTTTCTTTGAGACTATAATCGCTGTCAATATTTTTATCACCTCTGTACAATCCTCATAAACACTATTAAACTTATCTATATCCAAATATTCCGACTCATAAAGCAATTCAAGCCAATATTGTGTTTCACCTGCTTCTTTTAGTGCGATATACAATTTTGCAATAAAATCATTATCCGACTGAGCGTTAGACGCCTCCACAACATTTGCTCCAATACTAGTCCCGGAACGCAACAACTGTTTGGAAAGAACATATTCTTTCTTATCTTCAACCAAATATTTATATTGGGATATTATTTTCAATGCCATATCTTTAGATTTTCTTCGAATAACACTTTCTTTCATATTATTTTTCTATCAATTATTAATCCAATTGCTTAAGTAAAGGTCGCGTCTCTCCGAGACGCTGATTTTCAGGGTGCGTGTTTTTACCCCCACACTGCTTTCCTTGTGTGGGGTTATTGAGATCATGTGTCTCCGACACATTTCGGGTAAAAAAAACAGCAACCATTATCATCAATTATCTCATTAACTATTTAACAATCATCAAATTATCTATTAACTATAAACTATAAATTATAAACTATTAATTATTCTTCAAAGAATTCAAACGCTCCTATCGACGGGGGATTGGAACGGACTCGGTTGTCGAGGTCGGTCTGTTGTTTCAGATAGGCGGTGTTGCCTCTGCCGCGGGCCGGCGATTCGGCTTTCAGATGGTAGTCGGCGGCGGAGTGGTCCACAAAAAGAGGGTCTTGGTTTATCAGACAGTTGGTCATTAGCGATTGTGGTATAGACAGTTGCGTTTTCAAAAGACAGTTGGTGAAGGAGAACGACGCCGTGCCGCTTTCGGCGAAATCCAAAGCCAGCTCCTCGTTGGCCGAGCCGTACACGATGCAGTTGTAGAAATCGGCCTGCTGCAGCGGACGCAGCTGTATGGCACCGTCGGCACTCTCGTACCAGTTGTTGAGTATCAGCTGTGGCGAACGACGCATATTGTAACTCCAGTAGTTGGCAAAGGTGGAATTGCTAAAGACATACCTGCCACCGAGCGTCAGCGCCAAAGTAGCAGTCTGACAGTTGGTTACAAGCAGATTGTCGCCTTCTATCCGTGCCCCTTGTCCATAGATTCCCGCCAACGACATGTTCTCTATCACCGTGTTGCGGATGTCGAGCGTGGGGTTGGAATTCACCACGGTGTCGGCCAGAAAACCGATGTATCCGTTACGCACTATGGCGTGGTTCACTGTGTTGTCGCGGCTTCCCGACGATAGCCAGATATAACCCCACTGTCCGGGCAGGTCGGCGTAATGGCCGTCGTGGCGGATGGAGGTGAAAAGCACCGGTGCGTCGGCAGTGCCGTTCACACGCAGTGTGCCGCCGTCGTACACCCAAAGCACGGCGTCCTTGCCGAAATAGACCTCGGTGCCGTGTTCCACGTTCAGAGTAAAACTCTCATCCACAACGGCATAGCCAAAAATAACATGCGGTATGGCATCGGTCCATGGCTCGGAGCAGTCGATGACGGAATAGGGATAGCTGTTGCCCGCAGCGTCGTGGATAACGTGGTCGGGATAGTGGTAGACGGCGTTGCGCCCGTAGGCCGTAAGCGGCAGGTGCTGACTTGCGCTGCCCATGGTGAACACGATGCTGTCCTCTATCAGGAACGGCGACGAAGCCGAGTTGGGGTTGACATTGACGCGGGCGAAGATAAAGATGCTGTCGTGGGCAAGGATTTCGATGTCGCGCGCCACGAGCGAGGTGTCGCCATCAACGTTGAGGCGGAAACGCGAGGCGGAGCCATGTGCGAGGGTGATGCGGTCAATCTTAACAGGCTGATTGCCGTTGTTGTACACCTTTACGCTGCGCACCGTGGAGCCGATGGTGGTGAATACGGTATCGAACTTGAGGGTGTCGGCGGAAAACTCCAGCACGGAGATATCTGTAAGGTAGTCATCCTCCTTGATGCAGGAGGGTGTCAGAAATTCCAAAACGCAAACGGCTAAGAATAAGCCTGTTATATATTTAATTGCCTTTAATTTCAATATCGTTATTTTTTATGATGGTCGTCCTTGTGGCGGACAACTTTGTAATAACGACATTGAGGTGATAATATTTTGTGTTGCAACAAAAAAAAGAGATTTTTTTCGAAAATCAAAGTGAATGATGAATGTGAAATCGCATTTCGACAATTCGACATTCACCATTCACTACAGACGCGGCAGGCCATGTCGAGGGCTTTGCTGGTGGCGAGAGTGTCGTTCCAGCGGAGCTACGGCTGCGCTTTTACGGAGCCGAGGTCCACACCTATTTCTTCGGAGTAGGCGGTGGGGGGTTGGCGCATCAAGTTCAGGTAGTTGCAGGCCACTATGGTTTCATCGGCGGGGCGGTTGGAGTCGTGGTGCGGAAGCACGAGAAACGACATCGCAACCTATCCTGTGCAAAGCAGATCCTCAGGTTTATATATTTGGTTTTCATAGGATTGTGTGTTTAATTGGAGTTGGCTTTGTTGGTTTGCCTTGCCCAAGGGAGAATTACTGGGCGGTGCGGACAAGGCGGACAGACCGACCGAAGTAGCGGTAGTAGCTTTGGCTGGGATTGACATTGCCGCTGTAGAAGACCAAGAAGTACGCGCCGCTGCTACCGCTGTACGACGCCGACCAGTAGTAGCCGCCGGAACCAACGTTGTTGTCCAAAGTCCCACTGCGGAAACCCGCAGCAGGCAGGAAGGCGCAGCCCGCATTCTCCAACGTGGACCACTGCGAAGAGGAAATCACGTTGACGGTAAAAGCGACTCTTGTGTTGTTGGTGGAAGATAGCGAGTAGGTGGAAGTGTTCCAGTTGTCGGGGACAATGATAAGACCCGGCACACCATTCACCGTGGCCTTGGCATAGCGTATGCCTGAGGGGGTGCTGCGGTCATCTATCAGATATTCCCATTCATCTTTTGTAAGGGTGCGCCACGTGCCGGGGGCGTCAGTGGTCTGTGTACGGGGGTTGTAGATGGCATTATACACACCCCAGTCGTAGTTGGTACCAGAAAGGTTGTTGATGCCGTTGCCGTAATCACTATACGTAGTGCTGGTCATATATGGATATTTGTTGTTGTATCCGCTTGTGCCCCAGCCGAAGAAGTCTATCCAACCGGAATAGGAAGATGAGACATTCCTATTGGCACGTCCTATGGTATCCCACTGGTTGGGTGCGAAACGCCAAGTGCCTGCGGCAGTGCCACCACCTGCTACGGTGTGGGTTGTGGCGGTGCTGCCGCCACCCGTGGCACTCCACTGCAGGTTGCCAGGCGAAAACAACACACTGTCGTTTGCCGAAACGGAGAATGCAAAGGAAACTGGAGCTGACGTGGTGGTGAAGGTTATCTGACTGCCGTAGGCCGTGCCTGCCGCATTGGTGGCGTAGGCACGTACATAGTAGGTAGTTCCAGCTGTCAATCCAATCAGGCTGCTTGTAAAGCTGCCCGTGCCAGAGCCGTCGGTGGTGTGGCTGCCACTAACGGTGGGGTTCTGCGAGGTACTCCAACATACGCCGCGGGCGGTAACGGCAGAGCCGCCGTCGGCGGTAACATTGCCGCCTGTGGTGGCGGAGGTGGATGTTATGTTGCTTGCGGCGGTGGTGGTAACAGTAGGCAATTGGGCACTCTGCCCGCTATTAGCATTCTTCACAAGGCGGACAGACCGACCCCAGCAGCGGCCGCTGCTTTGGCTGGGATTGACAGTGCCGATGGTGAAGTACAAGCGGTACGCGTCGTTGCTATTGACGTACGTGGCCGACCAGTAGTAGCCGGAACCAGCGTTGCCGGCAAAAGTCCCATGGCGGGAGCCCGTAGCGGGCAGGAAGGCGCAGCCCGCATTCTCCAACGTGGACCACTGCGAATAGGAAATCACGTTGTCGGTAAAAGGGGCACTTGTTCTGTTGGTGGAATGTAGCGAGTAGGTGGAAGTGTTCCAGTTGTCGGGGACAAGGATGAGACCGATGATGCCATTGACCAGTGCCTTGGCATAGCGTATGCCCGATGTGGTGCTACGTGTGCTTAGCAGGTATACCCACTCGGCATTTGTAAGCGTGCGCCAAGTGCCGGGGGCGTCGGTGGTCTGCGTCTTGGGGTTGTATATGGCGTTATATACACCCCAGTCGTAGTTGGTGCCAGAAATGTTGTTGGTGCCGTTGCCATAGTCTAAATTAGTTGTGGTGCTGTTCATATACGGGTATTTGTTGTAGTATCCGCTTGTGCACCAACCAAAAAGGTCTATCCATCCGGAGTAGGATGATGAGATGTTTCTGTTGTTGGCTCCAATGGTATCCCACTGGTTGGGTGCGAAACGCCAAGTGCCTGCCGCCGTGCCGCCTCCCGCCACGGTATGGGTTGTGGCTGTAGAGCCGCCATTTTTGGCACTCCATTGCAAGTTGCCGGGCGAGAAAACCACTCTGTCGTTTGCCGAAACGGAGAAAGTGTTGGAAGTTGTAAACGTAACTTGGTTGCCGTAGCCTGTTCCTGCGGAGTTTGTGGCGTAGGCGCGCACATAATAGGTTCCGGGGGTAAGGCCGGCAAGGCGGCTTGTGAAAGTGCCTGTGCCAGAGCCGTCGGTGGTGTGGCTGCCACTAACGGTGGGGTTGGGCGAGGTGCTCCAGCACACGCCGCGTGCCGTAACCGTGGCTCCGCCATCGGAGGTTACATTGCCCCCAGTGGTGGCGGAGGTGGATGTTATGTTGCTTGCGGCAGTAGTGGTAACGGTGGGAACAACGGCAGAAGTTTTAAACGTTACTTGGTTGCCGTAGCCCGTTCCTACGGAGTTTGTGGCGTACGCCCGTACGTAATAGGTGGTTCCGGGGGTAAGACCAGTACGGCGGCTTGTGAAAGTGCCCACACCACTACCGTTGGTGGTGTGACTGCCGCTAACGGTGGGGTTGGGCGAGGTGCCCCAGCACACGCCGCGTGCCGTAACTGTGGCTCCGCCATCGGAAGTTACATTGCCACCTAAGGTGGCGGCGGTGGATGTTATGTTGCTTGCGGCGGTGGTGGTTACTGTTGGAACTACGGAAGGAGTGGTAAAACTCACCTGCGCTCCGTAAACCGTGCCATGGGCGTTGGTGGCGTAGGCGCGCACGTAGTAGGTGGTGTTGGGCGCAAGGCCTATCATGTTGCTACTATAATGCCCCAAGCCGCTACCATCGGCAGTGCGTCGGCCGTTGATCACGGGATTGGGTAAGGTGTCCCAGCAGATACCACGGGTGGTAACGGTGGTGTCGCCGTCGAGGACAACAGTTCCTCCGCACAAGGCCGTAGTGCCGGTGATATTACTTATGGCGTCGGTAACCACTGTGGGTGTGGTGTGCGCCATAAAGGCTATCTGCTGGCCGTAGGCGGTGCCTATGGTGTTGGTGGCGTAGGCGCGCACATAGTAGGTGGTGCCGGGTATCAGGACTGTCATGCTGGCGCTGAAAGTTCCCAAGCCGCTGCCGTTGGTGGTGTGGCTGCCACCTATGGTGGGATTTTGCAAGGTGTCCCAACAGATACCGCGGACCGTAACAGGGGTGCCTCCGTCGGCGGTTACATTGCCAACAGCTGTGGCCGATATGTTGATGATGGTGTGCACTGTTGTGGTAATCACAGTGGGCAAGTCGTAAGTGGTAACCACCATTTGGTTGCCGTACGACACTCCCACTGCGTTGGAGCAATAAGGCCTCAGGTAATAAGTGGTTCTGGGCGCAAGGCCGGTGATGACGCTATTAAACCTGCCTGTGCCGTTGCCGTCAACGGTGCGGTTGTCGGCTATGGTGGGGTTGGGCGAGGTGCTCCAGCACACGCCACGCACCGAAACGGCTGCTCCGCCGGCGCTGTAAACGGCGCCACTGGTATTTATCGAGGTGTCGGCGATATGCGTTACGCTGTCGATACGTACCATGGGCAGTGTGTCGGTCTTGAACATTATCTGAGTGCCGTAGGACGTGCCTAAGGCGTTGGTGGCGTAGGCGCGCACATAGTAAACGGTGCTCATGCTCAGGCCGCCGATATGTGTGGAGTAGTTGCCCAAGCCGGTGCCGTTGGTGGAGTGGCTGCCTGCAATAGTGGGGTTGGGCAGGGTGTCCCAGCAAAAACCTCGTACAGTTACCGAGAGTCCTCCCTCGGAGTTCACCCTTCCGCTGACGGTAAGGCTTGTGTCGGTGATATCGCTTGTATCCACGGTAACCACTATGGGCATCGAGAGTGTGGTGAAATTCACCTGAGCGCCGTAGCTTGTGCCGATGGCGTTGGTGGCATAGGCGCGCACGTAGTACGTGGTGCCGGATATAAGTCGCGGCAGTAGGCTGGTAAAAATACCGGTGCCGCTACCGTCGATGGTGTGGCTGTCGGCCACGGTGGGATATTGCGAGGTGCTCCAGCACACGCCTCGGGCTGTTACGGGAGTGCCACCGTCGTTGGTAACCCTGCCGCCGCTGGTGGCTCCGCTGTCGCTTACGTTGCTTGCCATGGTGGTGGATACCGATGGCAGTGCCAATGTGGTGAAACTGAGTTCGGCTCCGTAGGCCGTGCCGATGATGTTGGTGGCGTAGGCGCGCACGTAGTACGTGGTGCTGGGGATAAGCTGTGTGAGTATGCTGGTGAACGATCCTGTGCCGCCGCCGTTGGTGGTGTGGTTGCCTGAAATGGTGGGGTTGTGCGTGGTGTCCCAGCACACGCCGCGGGCCGTAACGGTGGTGTTGCCGTCGAAGGTAACCCTGCCTCCGCCGGTGGCCGTGGTATCGATAATGGTACTCATGGCCGCTGTGGTTACTGTGGGTATGTCGAGGGTGGTGAACACCATTTGCTGGCCGTATGACGTGCCCACCCTATTGGTGGCGTAGGCGCGCAAGTAATAAACGGTGTTGGCGCTGAGGCCGGAGAGACTGATAGTGAAGGCTCCTGTGCCTGTGCCGTTGGTGGTGTGGTTGCCAATGATGGTGGGGTTGGGTGAGGTGCTCCAGCACACACCGCGCTCTGTTACGGGGGTGCCGCCGTCGGAAACTACGTTGCCGCCGGTACGAGCGCTATGGTCGTCGAGGTTGCTTATGGAGTCGGTGGTAACGATGGGTAGGATGGCCGTTTCGTCGCACACAAGACGCACCGACCCTCCGCAATAGCGGAAATTGCCGAACGAACGCATACCGGTGCCGGTGAAACGCAGCGAGTGCGCGTCCCTCTCGTCGTAGTATGTGGATAACCACACATTGCCGCTCACGCCAACGTCGTTAATCTGGGTGCCGTAGCGGTAACCCGCCGCAGGCAGGAACACGCATCCCGCGGGCTCCAGAATGGAGATCCAGTCAGACTGCACTATGTTGTTCACCGAGAAATCGGCGCCGCCGTCGTTGGCGTTGTTTATGGCGAAAGCCGTGGAATCCCAGTTGTCGGGGAACAGAACCAAGCCCGCCGTGTTCTCCAAGGTTGCTTTGGCAAAGATAATCCCTGAAAGGGTATGCCGGTAGAATAGCAAGTACTGCATCTCGTCGAAGGTGAGAGTGCGCCATAGGTCAGGGGCGTCGCCGCCGTTGGAGATGGCGTTGAACACTCCCCAGTCGTAGTTGGTGCCGCTGATGCTGTTGACTCCGTTCACGTAAAACGCCGGGCGCTGCTCGATGAGGTAGGGGTGCTTGTTGCCGTAGCCGCTGGTGCCCCAGCCAAAGAGGTCTATCCAGCCGTTGTACGACGATGATATGTTGGCGTTGGACTCGCCTATCACATCCCATTGGTTTGGGGCGAAACGCCAAGTGCCGTCGGCGGTGCCCGCTCCGGCCACGGTATGTGTGGTGGTACTCATCATGCCGCCAGTGGCCGACCACTGCAGGTTGCCCGACGAAAAATGCACCCTGCCGTTCTGCGATACGGAGAAAACGCCCGTAAGAGCGCCCTGTGGCATCACGCTGGCTTCGTCGAAGACGAGGGTGATGTCCTCGCTCCCATCCTGACGCTGGTGTTTCGCGGCACTTTTCAACTTGCGGCGGTCAAAGGTGGCGTAACCCGTGTATTTCATGGCGTCGCCCATGCCGAAAGGTCTTGTGGTTACGCCTTTCGCCACCGCCACGCCGGTGAATATGAGGTTGGACACGGCGTTGGAGGAGCCGCCGTGGGTATTGACGAGTTTCAGTGTCTGCCGGCCTGTGGGCGTGGCCACCGCAAGCAGATACACCTGCTGCGCCTCAAGGCTCACGTTGAAGGCATAGGCTCCGGCCTCCAAAAAGGCGGAGTGCCATGCCACGGAGCGCCCCGAAAGGTCGTAAACGGATATGGTTACCGTGCCGCTCTGTGCCAACGACATGCTTACGGTGGTGCTTCCGCCCATGGGGTTGGGGTATGCGCTAAGCGACGACACGCCACCCTGAACGTCGTTGATGCCAACGTTGGTGAACGAAAGCACGGTGTCGGGATAGACAAGGGTCTCGCTCCAAGCGCGGGTTATATTTTCCACTTTCACGCTGTCCAAACAGACAAAACTGCCGCCCGAAAGCTGGCCCGTGAAACGCAAATCTACAGTCTGCGACATGGCCGAAAACGCCATTGCCACGGCAAACAGGAAGGATGTCGTTTTATTCATGATAATGGTATTTTTATATTTGTATCAAACTGCAAATATACGTTTTATTTTGTAAAAAATAAAAAAAATAGTTAATATTTTTTCACAGACGGTGCGCGAGCGTCTGTACAATTTCCCTTTTAGTGGGCCAGAGGGTTTCAACGCACAAAAGAAAAGACGCCGCAGGGCGTCTTTTCAAAAAGATGTGTTCTATAAATGTTGCCTCATCAGCTGTTGGCCAGCATAACAGGCATAACGAGCATAAGGATGTCCTCTTTGTTGTTCTCGTCGTCCACAACCGGAGTGATGATGCCGGCGCGGCTGGGGTGCGAGAGCTGCATCACTATGTTCTCGCTGTCGAGGTTGGAAATCATCTCCAGCAGGAAACGTGCGTTGAAGCCAATCTCCATCGGCTCGCCCTCGTATTCGCAGGCAAGACGTTCGCGAGCGTCGTTGCTGTAGTCCACATCCTCGGCGGTGATTATCACTTCGTTACCGCCGGTTTTGATACGCACCTGATGGGTGGTTTCGTTGGCGAAGATGGACACGCGGCGCAGCGAGTTGAGGAACGAAGCCCTGTCCAAAGTCAGACGGTAGGGGTTCTCCTTGGGGATGGCGCGTTCGTAGTCGGGATATTTGCCGTCGACCAGGCGGCAGGCCACAAACATATTGCCGAACGAGAAAAAGACGTTGGTGTTGTTGTATTCGATGGTAACGTCGCATTCCTCCTTGTTGGCCGAGAGTATGTTCTTAACCAGATTGATGGGTTTTTTGGAGAAAATGAAGCTCTTAACTTCGTCGTTAACCACGTCGAGACGGCGGTAGCGCACCAGTTTGTGGGCGTCGGTGGCCACGAAGGTGGTGTATTCAGGGGATAGCTCGCAGAAAATGCCCGACATCTGCTGGTGCATATCGTCGGTGCTTGCGGCGAAGGAGGTCTTGGTGATGGCGTTGACCAGTGCCGAGGCGCTGATGGTTACGCTGTTGGTCTCGCCCTTGGGCTGCATGGCGGGGAACGATTCGGGATTCTGGCCGGCCAGACGGTATTTGCCTTCGCGCGACTTAAGCTCCACGCTGAAAGTGGATTCGTCGACGGTGAAGGTGATGGGTTCGTCGCTCACGCTTTTCATTATGTCGATGAGTTTCTTGGCGGGGACGGCAATCTGGCTCAGACCGTCGGTCTCGGCCTCCTCAAGCTCGATGGTGGTAGTAACGGTTGTCTCCAAATCGGTAGCCTTGACAGTGAGAAGCTTGTCCTCCAGATTGAAATGGAAGCAGCTGATGATTGGCACATTGTTGTTGGTGGTAAGCACTCCGCTTAACGCTTGCAAATTTTTTGCAAATAACTGACTGTTAATTATAAATTTCATTGTATGACGTTTTTTTCCGTTTTAAACACGTTGCAAAATTAGTGCTTTTTCGGTGATGTTTAAAAAATAGTTTTCCTTTTTTATCAACAATTTGTTAATAAGCTAAAGCCGTGGCAATTAGTCGTTGCTATGAGTCGCCACGTACGATTTCACGCCGCCGATAATGAGGTTCCCCGTGCTCTCCACAGGATGGTAGAGCAGCGAGTGCTGTTTCACCTGCGGGGTGATGAGCTTGTCCTTGTGGTCTATCACGGTGACGTAGTACAGCAGCACGCTGAGGATGCACACACATTTGAGCATCCCGAAAAGGGCGCCGAGGAGTTTGTTGAGCATGTCGAGTTTCATCACCTTAAGAATGCCGTTGCCCAGCTTGCCGGCGAAATACGACAGCACCACCACTCCGACGAAAGTAACGAAAAAGGCCACCAAGATGGCGCTGCTCCCCTCGATGCCTATCAGCTCGGCCACAAACGACGAGAAATGCACCGCAGCCCAGGTGCCGAGCAGCAATCCCGCCAAGGCGAAAAGCTCGAAAACCAGACCCTTTTTGAATCCCTTGTAGGTGAACCACGCCAGCGGCACGACCAAAATCAAATCCAACCAATTCATATTTATTTTATTTTCAAGTAAATAATACGTTTTGTTTCGTCTTTCATCGTTTGCAAATATACAACATTTTGCATTTCGCACTACTTTTATTTATCTACAAACTGCTGTCAATAAAAACCAATATCTTTGCAAACAATTTATTCGCAACAAATTACGGCACACATTTAAAATATTGTTGCAAAAACAGGAAAAAAATAGTAACTTTGTAGTTTGATATTGTTCGGCTTTCGACAAATTTTGTTTTTTTGCCGAATCGCGGAAACGAAAATAAAACGATAAATCAAATTATAAACTTATGAAAAAAGCAACTTATATTGTTATAACACTGCTTATTGCAGCGGTGACAGTTCCGGCACAACGCACCTACCCTATTTCGATAGTAGGCGTACAAGTTACAGACTCAAACGCATCGAACATATCAGGCCCATACATTTCTGGCACTGTGAAATACGTGGATTCCATCAAGACTCTTATATTAAGGGGAGCCATTATCGGAGACAGCAACCAACATTTCCAGGCACCACTTTTACGAGCCGACTCATCGATAACAATACGGTTTGAGGACACCAATACTATATTGGGCTATCGCTGCACTCCAATAATTGAATTATTCGACACGACTCATTTTATATCACCGTCAAACGCCGTCCTTAACATCAGACATTGCCGGTGCAACACCACTTCAATGGAAACAAGCATCCGAGCCAAAGACATCTTTTTCAATGCAGATGGCAAAATAACCATCAGCCGCGATCATCGCAACTCGTATTATGTATATAATCTTCCTCTTATAAAAGCACGCGTAACGAATAGAGAAATCAGGTTTAGCAACGGCATTGTCAATCTGATAGGAAGCAGCAGTCCCATAGCCAATTACGACCGTGTGATTTTCGAAAACAAATATATCACATATCCGCCAAACACATATTACGACTCGACAACCCACACGTTTGGAAATCCCATCTGCTCTTTGGACAGCATGGTGATAAGCAGCGAATACACCCAGCCCTATCTCCGTCCCATATACCCTATAACAATTGCAGGCACGCAGGTAACCGTGCTTAATGCCGACAGCATTGTGGGCGAAGGAATTTCGGGCCACGTGAGCTACGACAGTCTTTCCAACACCCTAATCCTCAACAACGCCACCATATCGCGCATGAATTACATAGGAATACAATGCGACAGCAGTGTCACCATAAAGTGCATAGGCAAAAACATTGTGGACGGACGCAATAACAATGCTGTAGCCAACAGCCAAAAACCGATGGTTTTAAATGGTGCCAACACAATTATCTACGGCAATGGAACAAACGACACGCTAGAACTACTGACGTACCGCAATCACGAAATAATGTCGATGTACCGCCTCGAAATGAGCGACATGACTTTAATATCTCTTGTCGGCAACGGCATTTACAACGTTACGGGTGCCGGATTCACACTGAACAACTGTGATGCAAAAATAATTGGTGAAATGAATAATGGCCCTATTGCCAATTTCTCCAACCTGTATTTAAATGGTTGCCGCATTGTAAGACCCGTTGGGCACAGCTATTCCACAGCAAACCGACGCATCGAAGATTCGACAGGAAACCTGATAAAATATATGGACACACTCGTCATCGAAAAGTCGCCTGTGGGAATACTTTCGGCAGGAAAAGAGAAAACGGAGCTTATGCCCAACCCAGTATCGACAAATCTTTATGTGGTTTCCGAAAGCGTTATTGACCAGCTGCAGGTTTTCGACACCTACGGCCGACTGCTCAAAACCCTCTCCCCCACTACAAAACAGGCCATCGTCAACGTCAGGGAACTGCCAAACGGCGTTTACACCATAAAAATAAAGACCGATGGCGGCATCATCACAAAGAGGTTTGTTGTAAGACACTGATTTATATCCATTTATTTTCTAAAGAGTAGTAATTAATTTTAAAAACATGACCGCTGTTACAAAAATAAAACAATCCGCACTTTGGCTAATCGCAATTTGCGTGTTGGGAGCATTTTCTTCGTGCGGTGGCAACAATTCAAACGATGATGTTTTCAACGAGATAACCGGCTACAAATGGTCGATAGACCCTTACAAATGTTCTGACGGCACACATCTTGACATAGAGATTAGCCCGTATGTGGACAAAAAACTCTACCTTGCTTTCAACGACGACAGCACTGTGGACTGTTTTGAAAATGATAATTACATGACAGGCATCTTCAGCATCGACGAAGATTTGGTTACATGTCTATTTGTGGATAATCAGCTGTCGGAAATTGCCCACGACGGCGACTACAACGAACAAATAGTGCTGAAATACAAAGACAACCGTCTGTACATGCACGACTATCTTTACCGATACAAGAAAGACAACCAGTGGAAGTCGGAGATGTCGCCCGAAAACCGTGAACTTTATTACTCCAACGCAGGACAATACCGCAACGAAAAATACAATGCCGGATTCTACCGCGACACCTACGACACCACCGTGGACGCCCTGTGCGTGGTGAAACGTTTCAACTGGCGCACCGAAACCACTTTCAAAAACGCCAAACGCAACGGCATTTTCAAGAAATACATAAACAATAATATAAGTGTTTTCGGCTCCTATACCGACGGCATGCCTTCAGGCAATTGGTATTTCTTTGCCCCAAACGGTGAACTGACAAAGGAATTGAGCGACTTCCGCCTTCTTTCCGATGAAATTTTTGCGGGCTACAAATACGAAGCCAAAGCCATCGAATACGACACCCATACCAAACGCATAAGCTATGGAAAAGTTTATTGCAACGACAATTTCGACACACGCGAAGTAGGCAGTTGGAAATACTACAACAAAGATGGGAATCTAATCGAGGAGCTGGAAGTGGATTGATAACAAAAAATCATTTTGATACACGATAAAAAAAACTCTTTTTCTCTTTTTTTGCCTAACTCCTTTTTTTTTGCTATATTTGCAGTTTCATCCGACAATAGGTCGAAAGTATAACTAATTGACAATTAAACACAAACGACAATATGAGAAAACTTGCTGTAGTGGCATTCGGCGGCAACGCCCTGCTGCGAAGCGGACAGAAAGGCACTTTTGAGGAGCAGATTGCCAACGTGGAACAGACCTGCGAATGTCTCTGCAACCTCATCAAACGCGGTTACAACATCGTTATCGGACACGGCAACGGTCCGCAGGTGGGCAACGTGATGCTTCAGCACGAAGCAGGAAAGAAAGAGTTCAACATCCCCGCCATGCCTATGGACTACTGTGTGGCCGAAACACAAGGCTCCATCGCCTACATGATTGAGATAGCACTGCGCAATATGTTTGCCAAAAACGACATCTACAAGGACGTGGTAACCATCGTCACTCAGGTGGCCGTGAACAAACTCGACCCCAAATTCCAGAACCCCACCAAACCCGTGGGTCCCTACTACACCAAAGAGGAGGCCGAACGTCTGCACGAGGCCACTGGCGCCATCTACCGCGAAGACCCCAAAGGCAACGGCTGGCGTAAAGTGGTGGCATCGCCCAAGCCCAAACGTATCAACAACATCAAGATTATCAAGCAGTTGGTACGTGCCGGCAACGTAGTTGTCACCGTCGGCGGCGGCGGAATCCCCGTGGTGGAGGAAAACGACTATGTACGTGGCGTTGAAGCAGTTATCGACAAGGACCTTGCTTCGGCTCTCTGCGCCATACAGATAGAGGCCGACGAGCTGTACATCCTCACCGACGTGCCCAAGGTTTACATCAATTTCCGCAAGGAGAACGAGCAAGCCCTCGACACCATCACCATCGACGAGGCCAAGAAATACCTCGAAGAAGGTCAGTTCGCCGAAGGCTCCATGGCACCGAAAATACGTGCAGGCATCATGTTCCTCGAAAACGGCGGCAAAGAGTGCGTCATCACCGAAGCCGGACAGCTGGAAAACCCCTACTGCGGAACGAGAATAGTTAGGAGTTAGGAGAATTAGGAATTAGGAATTAGGAATTAGGAGTTGAAAGTTTTAATATTAAATAACCAACCGACCTCAGACCTTTGACCTTTGACCTTAGACTTCAGACCTCAGACCAATAAACATAAAAACATGTCAGGCACAAAAAAAAGAAATAAGATAAGCAAGGTGTTGGCAATCCTTTCGATTGTCGATATTGTTGTCATTCTTTGTGGATTTTTGTTCCGCATCATGCACTGGCAAGGTAGCAACCTGATGTTGGTTCTAGGATTGTCTTTCGTTTGCTATTTATTGTGGGGATTTATGATTTATCGGTTTATTGTGGATAACAAGAAACCAATGCCCACCGCAGACAGAGTTTTCATGAACATCTCTTACGGCTTGTTCTTCATTTTTGGGGCATTTCTGATTGTCGGCATACTTTTTCTTGTAATGCATTGGCCGGGAGGAAGACTTAATCTGATTGTTGGCCTTGTCGGAACCATCATCGCCGCAATCATTTGTATTATTCTTCGAATACGAGAAGAAAAAAACAACAATACACAATCAGACCCCTAACTACCGACCTCAGACCTTTGACCTCAGACAATTAAACGAATAAACAATAAACAATTAAACAATAAACAACATGGCTTACAATTTAAGAAACAGGAATTTCCTGAAGATTCTGGACTTCAGTCCGAAGGAACTTAATTATCTGCTCGACCTGGCACGCGACCTGAAACGCGCTAAATATGCCGGTTGCGAACAGCCCACAATGACAGGCAAAAACATCGCCCTGATATTCGAGAAGACCTCCACCCGCACACGCTGCGCTTTCGAGGTTGCCGCCAAGGACCAAGGCGCACACGTAACCTACCTCGGCCCCACAGGCTCGCAGATCGGCGTTAAAGAAAGCATGAAAGACACCGCCCGCGTGCTCGGACGCATGTACGACGGCATCGAATACCGCGGCTTTGCTCAGGCCACCGTCGAGGAACTGGCAGCCTACGCCGGCGTTCCCGTCTGGAACGGTCTTACCAACGAGGCTCACCCCACCCAAATCCTTGCCGATTTCCTCACCATGCAGGAACATGTGGACAAACCCCTCAACCAAGTAACTTTCGCTTACGTAGGCGACGCCCGCTTCAACATGGGCAACAGCCTGATGGTTGGCGGTGCCAAGATGGGCATGGACGTGCGTATCATAGCTCCCAAGAAACTCCAGCCGGACGCCAAACTGGTGAAACAGTGCAAGGAGATAGCCAAGGAAACCGGTGCCAAGGTTACCGTTACCGACGACCCCGTTAAGGGCGTCAAGGGCTGCGACTTCATCTACACCGACGTTTGGGTAAGCATGGGCGAACCCGAAAAAGTATGGGCAGAACGCATAAAAATGCTGAAACCCTATCAGGTGAACGCTAAGATGATGAAAAACACAGGCAACCCCAAATGCAAATTCATGCACTGCCTGCCAGCTTACCACAACCTCGAAACACAGGTGGGACGTGACGTGCACGAAAAATTCGGACTCGACGGCATCGAAGTTACCGAGGAAGTGTTCGAAAGCGAAGCCTCCATCGTGTTCGACGAAGCCGAAAACCGCATGCACACCATCAAGGCCGTTATGGTGGCCACTTTGGGCGACTGATAATTCGGAGTTCGGATTTTTCCGTTATACAATATTGAAATAAAAGACGCCATTTTGTGGCGTCTTTTATTTTTTATCATCACAGTTCACTGATCACAGTTCACTAAAATTTCGTATCTTTGCAAACCGAAACGGCGGTGGCCGATTTTGTTCAACACACATAAAAACAACACATAACATGGACAACAACAAACTGAAGACCGAAGTTTTTTCGTATCTGCTCCTTATTTTGGGCAGCGCATTGTTCGCCGTGGGCGACGTGATGTTTGTAAACCCCTACCACCTTGCGCCCGGAGGCGTGTACGGCTTGGCCAACGTGTTCAACGCGCTGTGGGGATGGAAAATATCCATAGCCGGCGTGTGCATGGACATACCGCTACTTATCATCGGCACCATCGTTCTGGGGCCGAAATTCGGTGTAAAGACCGTTATTTCGGTGATACTGATACCCGTGTTCACTTTCGTGATGGAAACTTTGTGGGGCTATGCGCCGCTTATCCACGGCGGCAATGTGTTGGCCGACACGCAATCGGCCCTCTATTATGTGGCAAAGGACGGCTCCCACGTATGGTTCATGCCCGATTTCTTCCTCAACACCGTTGTGGCGGGACTTATCTACGGCGTGGCAATTGGCGTCATTTTCCGAGCCGGTGCCACCTCGGGCGGCAGCGACATCATCTCCATGATACTGCACAAATACACCCATATTTCGCTCGGCACGCTGGTGCTGATAGTGGACAGCCTTATCTCCCTCACCACACTCATCGCCTTCGAGGACATCCGTCTGCCAATCTATTCCATCATCCTTATCTTTATCGAAAGCAAGATAATAGACCTTGTGGTGGACGGCCTCAAGACCTACAAAACAGTGTTCATCGTTACCGACAAGATTGACGAAGTGCGCGATTTCATCATCAACGACATGGAACGCGGCGGCACCTGCTTTGCCGGAACGGGCCTCTACCAAGGCGCTGAGCGAAAGATGATCTACGTCACCCTCGACCGCCGCGACCTCGTGCGCCTCAAGTCCAACATCCGCCGCCTCGACCCCGACGCCTTTGTCAACATCATCGAAAGCAGCGAGATTATGGGCTTCGGCTTCAAGTCCCTACCCGAAAGCGAACAATAAATAATTAGTAGTTAGTAATTAGTAATTAGCCCCGTAGGGGCGACATCATACAGACGTGGGCAACGTCCTCGTAATCTGAAAAAATAAAAAAAAAACAATAAAGCCCCGTAGGGGCGACAGAACACAGGCGGGGGTGAAGAAATGTCCAGTGGACATTTCGATAGCGACCAACGGGAGCGGAGAATTATTACGCCCCCCGTACATACGAACACATCCAAACAAAAAAACATTTGGAAATACCAATTATTTTTCGTAATTTTGCAAAAACAATAAGTAAATAAACAAAACATATAGATATGATAGCCAAAGAATTACTCGATCCGCGCAGCATCGTTGTTGTCGGAGCTTCCGCCGATATCCACAAACCCGGCGGTCACGTGCTTTTGAACCTGAAAAACAGCAATTTCAAAGGCACTATATATGCAGTGAACCCCAAAGAAGAGGAAGTACAGGGCATTAAATGCATCCACAAAGTGGAAGACCTTCCGCAGGTGGACTGCGCAATATTGGCCATTGCCGCCAAATACTGTCCCGCCACCGTCGACGTGCTTGCCAAGGAGAAAGGCACCAAAGGTTTCATCATCCTCTCGGCCGGTTTTGCCGAAGAGAACTCCGAAGGTGCAGCCTTCGAACGCCATATCGCCGACACCATCAACAGCGTGGGCGGCAGCCTGATAGGTCCCAACTGCACGGGATTCCTCAACACCAACTACTGCGGCGCTTTCGACGCCCCCATACCCCCACTCGACCCCCATGGCGTGGATTTCGTCACCGGATCCGGTGCCACAGCAGTGTTCATCAAAGAATACGGTATCACCAACGGCCTGAAATTCAACAGCGTATGGGCAGTGGGCAACTGCGCCCAGACAGGCATCGAGGACGTGCTCGAGCACCTCGACACCACCTTCGACCCCGAAAAGAGCTCCCGCGTGATAATGCTTTACATGGAGAAAATCTCCAACCCGCAGAAACTCCTCAAACACTCGCGTTCCCTTATCAACAAGGGATGCCGCATTGCCGCCATCAAATCGGGCGGTAGCGCAGCAGGCAGCCGTGCCGCCAGCTCGCACACAGGAGCCCTTGCCACCAACGACGCCGCCGTCGACGCCCTCTTCCAGAAAGCAGGCATCGTGCGTTGCCAGAACCGTGAGGAGTTGACCACAGTTTGCGCCATATTTATGCACCCCGAGGTGAAAGGCAAGAACATGGCCGTAATCACCCACGCCGGCGGTCCCGCCGTGATGCTCACCGACGTGCTGTCGAACAACGGCATGGACGTGCCTCACATCGAAGGTCCCAAAGCCGACGAACTGCTCAGCAAACTCTTCGGAGGCTCATCGGTAGGCAACCCCATCGATTTCCTCGCCACAGGCACCGCCGAACAGCTCGGCTACATCATCGACGCCTGCGAGAACGATTTCGACAACATCGACTGCATGTGCGTTATCTTCGGCAGCCCCGGACTGTTCTCCAACTGGGAGGTGTACAAACTCCTCGACGAAAAGATGAAAACCTGCAAGAAACCCATCTTCCCCATCATACCTTCCATCATCAACGTACGTGAGGAACTTGACGATTTCATCAAAAACAAAAACCGCATCAATTTCCCCGAAGAGTGCGTTTTCGGCAACGCCCTCTGCAAGGTGTACAACACCCCCAAGCCCCAGCCCGAGAACGTGGAACAGCCCGCCGTCGACGTGGCTCGCATCCGCAAGACCATCGACCGCTGCCAGAGCGGATACCTCGAAATTGCCGACTACAACGAGCTTTTGGACGCCGCAGGTATCTCGCGCAAGAAATCCGTTGAGGTGGACAAAAAGGACGACGCACTGGCTTTCGCCAAAGAGGTGGGCTGCGGCAACGACACCCCGCTGGTGATGAAAGTGGTAGGACCTCTGCACAAGAGCGACGTGGGCGGCGTAACCCTCGGCGTGAAAGACCTCGACACCGTAAGCCGCGAGTTCGACCGCCTGATGGCCATCAAGGACACCTACGCTGTGGAGATGTACCCCATGCTCGACGGCACCGACGTTTATATCGGAGCCATCAAGGACGAGAAATTCGGACACCAGATTTTCTTCGGTCTTGGCGGTATCT
>JAEEGH010002342.1_pt1 | contig 51450 bp, 46 predicted proteins | sample 9134181 | NCBI WGS metagenome assembly JAEEGH01 (sample SAMN16246544, study PRJNA631951) | gut metagenome | biome: gut microbiome; feature: rumen; material: DP-attached | host: Bos | place: Iran: Karaj | collected 2018-10
CTAAGGGTGATGATCCAGTTCTCGCTGGTGGTGGTATTGCAGGTTGGACAGTAACTTTGATTTCAAAGAACTGTAAAGATCCAGAACGTGCTATTCAGTTCCTTTCTTACCTCATCTCAGAAGAAGGTCAGATGGATACAAACTTCGGTATCGAAGGTGAAACATATACAATGGTAAACGGAGTTCCAAAGCTTACTCCAGAAATTGCTGATCTTGATAAGAATGACAAGAACAAGCAGGAAACAGAAATTGGTGTTCAGTACACATACTGGATGTTGATGGATACAGCTTGGCAGGCACAGTTCGGTGCTGACTATGCTCCTTCACTTGAGCAGCCACAGCTCTGGACACGTCCATACGTACACTCATATGCTGCATACGATGGTCTTACACTTCCAGTTGGATCAGACGAACAGCTTATCTACGAAGATATCCAGCGCCGCTGGGGTAAGGTTCTTCCACAGATGATCCGTGCTAGCTCAGAAGCTGAGTTCGACAAGATCGTTGCTGACTTCAATCAGTATAAGAAAGACAAGGGTGTTGATAAAGTTATCGCCGCTCAGTCTAAGCTTATGAACGAAAACAAGAAGAAGCTTGGTATGTAAATTATAGATTGCTTCGCTTCGCTCGCAATGACAATTACGGTAGTCATTGCATGGAGTGAAGCGATGTTCCAATCCAGGGAATTCGACAATACGAGGTTTATCATATAAAATGATAAGGATGAACTTTTCACAAAAATTAGTTTTTGCCTATACCTGTATTGTCGTAATTCCCCTTTTTATTTTAGTAATTACTGCAATGGGACTTATCCGCCGTTCTCGTGTTGAAGAACTGGAAGCAAACAGTGAAGGTCTTCTTACAGAAAACTACGAACAAGTTCAAAAGAACATCCAATCCTTTAATCTTTTTGAACAGCTTGTAAAAAGTAATAAACGTCTAATGCTCTTCTTTACAATTCCAGAGCGCAGCAATGAAGACGAAATAATCGATACAATGATTTCTGAAACCACAATGCTCGAACGTACACTTGAAACTGTACCGAACATTTATGGACTTCGCGTATTCAGTGATAATTCACTTATTCCAGAACGCTGGCCGGTTTTTATGAATTCTTCACGAACGGACCTTGAAAGTCTGGAGCGCTGGGAATATAGCTACACGGCAGACTATCTTGGAAATCAGGGCTCGTTAAAATACGAATCAGTTTGTTCAACAAGAAGACTGGAAAATAATCACAGGGAAATCGGCTACATTCAGATAGCAATGAAGACCAGTGACTTTTTTCCATTCCTCTTCAAAAAAATCAATGAATATAATGATGACTATGCTTTTCGTGAAGTTCTAAATGAACAGACAAATAAAATGGAGCTGATTCCAATCACAAATGAAATAGTAGAGCGTTCACGTGCACCATTAAGTCCAGAACTCTTTGAGGATTTTTACAGAACTGTTTATCGCCGCAAGCAGGGTGAAATTCTGAATTCCGGAAAAATGATTCTGCGTCATAAAGAAGATATTCGTTATTCAAGCTGGATACGTGTTCCCGACATGAATATTATTCTTCTGCATACCTGTTCTTCTGAGGAAATGCAGAGAAGCTTGTTTTTAATCCAGGCAGGAATTCTTGTTGGACTTGGGCTTACAGTTTTTCTCTTGTACTTTTTAGTCCGCTATCTTACTTCACGCCTTATGGGCCGTGTTTATAATCTGATTGGTGGAATGAAACAGGTTCAGGAAGGAAATCTTGAAGCAAACGTAGAAGTAACCGGCCACGATGAAGTAACTGAAGCTCAGCATACCTTTAACAGAATGACCGAGCAGCTTAGAAATCAGATTGAAGAAATCAAAAAGGAACAGCATCTGATTGCAGATACAGAAATGAAGGCAATGCAGAATCAGATAAATGCACACTTCCTTTATAACGCACTTGAAACAATAAAAATGCAGGCAGTAATTGCCGGCGAAACAGATGTAGAAGAAAGCATAAATGTTCTTGGCAAACTTATGCATTATTGTCTGCGCTGGAGAGTTCATACAGTAACCCTCGAAGAGGAAGTAGATTATATCCGTTCGTATGTTTACCTTTTGAACATCAGAAATGATTATGTAATTTCACTCCAAACAGAAATTCATGATGAATATAAAAATATTGTTATTCCAAAAATGAGTCTGCAGCCGCTTGTAGAGAATGCTTTTTTCTATGCAATCGAGCCGCGAGGAAAGGATGCAGTAATTCGTGTTTATACAGAAGAAGGTACACAGTCAGACAGAATCTGGTTATGTGTACGCGATTTTGGAAAAGGAATTCCAAAAGAAAAACAGGAAGAACTGATGACCTATCTTTCGGATGATAATTATGAGCGCGATTCACAAGGCAGCATCGGTTTGAAAAATATTCAGCAGCGTTTAAGCATGTTCTGTGGAAAAGATTATCGGATGATAATCGAGTCGAGAAAAGGAGAAGGAACTCTTATTAAAATTCCTGTTCCACGGAATTTAAAGAACATTTTAGGAGAATAATCATGATAACAATAGTACTGGCAGATGATGAAAAACTCATTCGTGCGGGACTAAAAAAAATCCTTCTGGATTCAATAGATATTCCGCTGGAGATTATAGAAGCAAAAAACGGAGAAGAAGCTCTCGAGTTCTGTAAGGAAAAGAAGCCAGAAATTTTAATTACAGATATCCGTATGCCGGTAATGGATGGAGTAGAACTCATGAAGCAGCTTTCGGAACTGGATGAAAAACAGAAGCCTGCAATAATTGTACTTAGTGGTTATGATGATTTTTCTTATGCAAAGGCTGCAATTCAAAGTGGTGCACTCAGTTATATTCTAAAGCCGGTTGATAAGAAAGAACTTATAAGCGCAGTGAACTCTGCGATTATGAATTCCCAGAAAGAAGAAAAAGAACAGAATGAACAGAAGTTCCGTCAGATAATAGAGAAGGGGCGCCTTGATGATGTTTCGGGCCTTCCTGAAATCACAATAAAGAACGGACTTCGCTGTATTGTTATTTATGGAAAAAATCCTATTCAGGCAGTCGAAGCTGTAATGCATGACCGAAGATACTACGTCGTTGAGCAGACACGAAATTCCGTACTGTTAGTTTATCCTTTTGATGGAGTTGAAGTTAAATATGATCCGACTTATCTGGATACCTATATCGTAGGAATTTCAGGACCAGCCGATGATTATTCAATGCTTCGAACAATGAGACGTCAGGCAAGAACCGCCGCAATGCAGTCATTCTTTGATGCCGAAACCGGAATGATGCTGGAACGACAAAGACGAGGCGGACTGTATTATTGGGAAAATGATACTCACATAAGCGACTTTACTCAGCTTGATGAAGGCTATGAAAAAATGATCAGCCATTGTGATATTGCTTCTCCGGAAGAAGCGCAGAAAGATGTAGAAAATCTTTTCAGCTGTTTTAATGACAACGCAAAACTTAATTCAGAAACCCTTTGTTATTTATATAGAAAAATTACTTCAAATATGTTTACAAGATATCCAGGCTTTACAGATTCAGACATGTACCTGCATATCAAAAGCATAATGATAGAAAACATTTTTGAGTTTGCAAATCTTCCGGAATGGCAGAGCAGTGTACTTGATTACGCAGTTTATCTTGCAGCGTTGTTGAAACAGGATACTAAAGAATCTCCGTACATTACAGAAGCCCTTGCATTCATAAAAACTCACTTTAAGAAAAACATAAACATGGCAATGGTAGCAAATCAGGTTTCTGTAAATTACACCTGGTTCTCAGAAAAGTTCAAAGAGCATACAGGCGTAAACTTTAACGAATACCTCAAGCGTCTTAGAATTGATGAGGCAAAAAAGCTTCTTGAAAAGGGCTGCTACAAAGTTTATGAAGTTGCAGAACGCTGTGGTTTTTCTGATGTAAAATATTTCATGAAGATATTCCGCGAAGAAACAGGTATGTCTCCAACCGAGTGGAGCAACAAGCATATTTCGTGATATTATTCTTTCACTGATATGAATGCTGAACTGAAAGAAAAATTACGTAAACTTGCAGACAAGTATGAGGTGTCGTCATTTTGTGATGCTGACCCGTCACAGTTTCTCCGCTGGTATGAGCCGGAGGCTGGGCGAGGTACAGTTGCAGATGTCGAAGCCGCTTCTTTTATTGCGGCAATGCTTGCGTTCGGAAATAGAAAACAGTTTATTCCAAAAATCTGTGAAGTGTTACAAACTGCCGACCGTTCGTTAGGAAGTATAAGCGAATGGCTAAAAACTGGTGCGCACGTTAAAGACTTTCCGAAGGGCACCGCTAAGTTTTACAGATTCTATTCCTATGATGACATGCAGATATTCTTTGGAGAACTTGCAGAAATCTTAAAACGTGCCGACAGTCTCGGTGATTTTTTTGAGGCTCAATATACCGCTGTTCATAATTTATCTGACATCATCGCATCCGCCTTTCCAAATTCCGCAATCATTCCAAAAGGCCGAACCAGTGCCAATAAACGTGTCCACATGTTCCTGCGCTGGATGGTGCGACGCAATTCTCCTGTGGACCTCGGACTTTGGAGATGGGCAGATCCCTCATCGCTCATAATACCCCTCGATACTCACGTAATGCAGGAGGCAGCAAAACTTGGTCTCATACCAGAAAAAGCTGCTGCTTCCCGTAAAACTGCAGAATTACTAACTTCCGCCCTATCCGAAGTTTTCCCAGGCGATCCCTGTCGCGGCGATTTCGCCTTATTCGGCGTCGGTGTAGATAAATAGCCCAGTTATAGAGAATAAATTTATTTAATCAAAATCTCTTATTAAAATCTTTTAGAATTATGATATAATCTGATAAAACGATTAACTAAAAAAACAGGAGATTTCAATGGCAGACCTTTCAATAAGATTTTATTCCGACGTTCTCAAACGTGACGTTTCATTTTTAATGCAGATTCCAAATGATATCCGCCGTGATTTTCCACGCAACGACCTCAAGCGTGATGACAAACCAATGAAGACACTTTTCCTCCTTCACGGTTATAGTGGAGCAGCTTTCAACTGGGTTCCTGGAAATCTTGCAGAGCAGTATAACTTTGCAGTAGTAATTCCAACCGGTGAAAATTCTTTCTGGATTGATGGTCCTGCTACAGGCAGACAGTTTGCAACTTTCCTTGGAGTTGAACTTCTTGAATATGTTCGTAAAACTTTCAATCTTGCAATGAGCGCAGATGATACATATATTATGGGCTTTTCAATGGGTGGCTTTGGTGCACTTCATACAGGCTTTGCTTATCCAGAAAAGTTCGGAAAGGTTATAGCACTTTCTTCAGCTCTCATTCATAACGAAGTTGCTAAAATGAAAGAAGGCGAAGGTAATCCTGTAGCAAATTATGATTACTACAGAATGTGTTTTGGCGATCCTGCGAAACTCAAGGAAAGCGATAATAATCCTGAATACCTTATGAAAAAGCAGGTGGCTGTCGGTAAAAAACTTCCTGATATCTGGATGGCCTGCGGAACTGAAGACTTCCTTCTTGAACGCAACCGTGAGTTCCACAAGTTCCTCGAAGATGAAGGTGTTAAACACGTTTACCAGGAAGGTCCTGGCATTCACGACATGAACTTCTGGCAGGAATGGGCTGGTAAGTTCATTCCGGAAGCGTTTAATGATTAACTTAAAATTGAAGAACCGTAAAAAGCAAGCCAAAAGAGTTGCTTTAGGTTCATCGAAAAAAGGTTTAGAGACAAGTTCTGTTTGCTGACTTAAATTTGACACATTTGTTTTTTTTCTTTATTCTACAAAGCGAGGACAGTTACCGTAAGGAATTGATTCTCGCTTTTTTATTTGGCTTACGGGCCATTAGAACTCACATCATAAAGACATGATCCAAGGAGGACAGGTACTATGAACTTAAGCACTTAAGGTGCTCTTCCTGTAATTTATTTCTTTTTAAAAGGAGGAGCGCATGATTCTGACTATTGATGTAGGAAATACTTCCACTGCATTCGGACTTTTTGAAGGCGACAACTGCGTCCTGAGATTCAGAAGAACAACTAATGTAAATTCTTCTTCCGATGAAACTGGCGTTTTTTTGCGTTCGGTTTTGCGCGAGAATGGGTTTGACTGGCAGAAGATTGAAAAAATCGGATGCTGCTCTGTTGTGCCATCTGTAAATCATTCGCTGGCAAATGCGTGTGCTAAGTATCTTGGTCACGAACCACTTTTTATTCAGGCTGGAATTAAGACCGGACTTAAGCTGCGTTATTCGAATCCGAAAGAAATCGGTGCAGACTTGATTGCTGCGGCTATGGGAGCTGTTGCAGTTTATCCTGGAAAGAATCTGATTATCATCGATATGGGAACAGCAACCACTGCGGAGCTTGTTTCTAAAGACAAGGAATTCTTGGGCGGTATTATTATGCCAGGTCTTAAGATTTCTGTGGATGCGCTTGCAGGTGGAACTGCAAATCTTACTTCGGTTGAAATTATGAAGCCGGAGCATGTTTTCGGTTCATCTACGACAGAGGCAATTCAGGCCGGACTTTATTATGGAACAGCCGGTTCAATCAAGGAATTCTGTCACCTTTTTAAGAAGAACGTATTTCATGGTGAAGACGCAGTAATAATCGGCACTGGTGGTTTTGCAAGAACTTTTGAAGATTACAATCTTTTTGATAAAATCATCCCAGGCCTCGTACTTGCCGGCGTAAAAAAGGCGCTGGAACTCAACTAATTTTATATTAACCGTCATTGCGAGGAACGAAGTGACGTGGCAATCCAGATTTTTGAGAGCTCGTTATGTGGATTGCTTCACCTGCGGCTCGCAATGACGAGAACAAAAGGAAACAATTATGACAAACACAAACTCAACATTATCACTCAACAAAAAACTCACACTCACAGGTGCTTTGAGCGCACTTGTAATCGTACTCGGAATTACAAAGCTCGGACTCATTCCAATCGGAGCAACAGCATCAATCACAATTCTTCATATTCCAGTAATTTTGATTTGTATGCTCGCTGGTCTTCCAGAAGGACTTTTCGTTGGTCTCGTATTCGGAAGCCTCTCTTTGATTCAGGCTGCAATGAGCCCAAGTGGAGTTCTCGATCCATTCTTCGTAAATCCTCTTATTTCTGTTCTTCCTCGTATGCTGATTGCTGTTATTGCATGGGGACTCTGGAAGGCTTTGAATCTTATTCCTCACATGCCTAAAACTGTTTCTGCAGGAATTACAGGTTTTATCACAACTGTAGCTCATACTCTCCTTGTTCTTGGAAGTCTTTATGTATTTAAGGCTGCAGATGTTCGTGAAGCACTTGGTGGAATGGGATATTTTGCTCTTGTAGCTGCCTGCGGATTTAATGCAGTTCTTGAAGCAGTTGCTGCAACAATCATTTGTGCTGCTGTTTTTGCCGGATTGTTCATTGCTGGAAAAAAGAAATCTAAGTTGTCGCAGGAGTAGAAAACGTAGTATAATGCTCCTATGAGAATTGTAATCGTAGGAGCAGGATTCACTGGAATTCAGCTCGCAAAACTCTTAATTAATGAAAAAAATCAGGTTGCCGTTGTAGATAACGACGAAAATACAATCCGTCATGCTTCAAATCAGCTGGATTGTACAGTTATGTGTGCAGACGGCAACAATCTTGAAACCCTCGAAGAACTTGGCATTGCCAAGGCCGATGCGCTTGTCTGCGTAACCTCTTCCGATGAAGTAAATATGATTACCTGTTCCCTCGTGGATGCAGTGTATCCAGATATCTTAAAAATTGCCCGCGTGCGCAATTACGCTTATTACGTAAATACCGCCAAGGCAGAAAAAAAGCACTCAAATACTTTTGCAGGAAAACACCGTCCGCTTTACGGCGTAAACTATATGATTCACCCGGACGTTGAGGCTGCAGATGCAATTGTTCAGGCAGTTGAAAATGGTGCGGTTGGTAATGTAATCACATTTGATAATACAGATCTCGAAATTGCCCGTATTACAATTACTGAGGGTAGCGAGTTTGACGGTGCTCTTCTTAAAGATCTCCGCACAAAAACCGACATAAAATTCCTTGTAGCCTATATTGAAAAAAACGGCGAAACAATGCTTCCAAGCGGAGATACTAAACTTGAAGCTGACACAATAATTGGTGTACTTGTTTCAAAGGATAATATTTCTGAAGTTATGAAATTGTGCGGCGGTGAGCAGAAAGAGCTTCGTAAGGTTGCTTTAATTGGTGCCGGCCGCATCGGAACTATTGTTGCTGAAAAGCTGATGGGCGGAACTCAGAAAGCTTCCGGCATTGCACGCCTGTTCACAAGCATTAAGGCTAAACGCAATTTTGATTTTGTGATTATCGACAATAATGATGAGCTCACGAAAGCCGCCTCGGAAAAATTCCCGGAGGCGCGGGTAATGAGGGCGGATGCAACTGATGAAAGCTTCCTCCGTGATGAAGGAATCGTAAACTTTGACCTTGCAATCTGTACAACTCACAACCATGAAATGAACATGGTGCTTGCTGCTTATCTTGAGTCTCTTGGCGTAAAGCAGACTGTAAGCCTTGTAGGAAGTTCTGCCTTTGCCGAGATTTCCCGTAAACTTGGAATTGATGTTCCGGTTCCTCTCCGCGACGCCGTTGTAGACTCTATTATGAGTCACCTTCGTGGTAAGTCTGTAAAAGAGATTCATACTGTAACAAATGGTCAGCTTGAAATTGTTGAATGTGAAGTAACTTCAGATTCAAAGGCAAGTGGTAAAGAATTGAAAGAAATCTCAAATCCTGGAAGCTTCCTTGTTTTGATGGACAAAAAATCTGGAGTAGACCAGTATCAGATTGCAACAGGAACAACTCGCATTACTGCCGGTGACCACATTGTACTTATTACAGTTGCAGAAAACAGCAAAAAGGTTCTGGCATTCTTCGGGAGCGGTGAATAGTGTTTGTAATTTCATTCTTAAAAATAGCTTCCATTCTTCTTTCAATAGTAGGCGTTCTTTTTGCTATTCCTCTTGGCTTTGCTTTTTATTACGGAGAAAGCCAGGTTTATCTTCCTTTTATAATTCCAATGGCTGTAAGCTTTGTGTTTGTGGCTGCGGTTAATTTTCCAACCCGTCACAGAAAAATCACAATGAATACCCGCCAGACTTTTTTAATTGTTGCACTTTCCTGGGTTGTAGTTAGTCTGATGGGTGCTGTGCCGCTTTATTTCAGTGGCAGCATTCCACGCTTTGTTGATGCACTTTTTGAAAGTGTCAGTGGTTTCTCAACAACTGGTTCAACAATTTTAAGTGAAATCGAAACCTTGCCAAAATCAATTAATATGCTGCGCTGTCTTACTCACTGGATTGGTGGTATGGGAATCGTTACTCTTACTGTTGCACTTTTGCCTTTGCTTGGTGTTGGTGGTTTTCAGTTGATTAAGGCAGAAACAACAGGTCCTGAAAAAGGCAAGGTAACTGCACGTATCACAACTACGGCAAAAATCCTCTGGCTCATTTATCTTGGATTTACTGTTGCCGAAGCGATTGCCCTTAAAATTGCCGGAATGACATTTACAGATGCACTTTCTCATGCATTCGCAACTTTAGGTACCGGTGGTTTTTCTACACGTAACAGTTCTATTGGTGCTTATAACTCGGTTGCTATCGATGTAATCATTATGATTTTTATGTTCCTTTCGGGAATCAACTTCAGCTTGTATTTCTACATCATCACAAGAAAATTCCGTGACATTGGAACTAACTCTGAGTTCAAGGCATATCTGGTAATCATCTTTGCACTTATTATTACCGTAACAATTTCTCTGATGGGCTATTATGGCAGTGTTGGAAAGTCTCTTCGCTATTCATCGTTCCAGGTTGTTTCACTGATGACAACTACCGGATTTTCTACAGCGGACTTTATGCAGTGGCCGGCTGTATCTCAGTTTCTTTTGTTTGTGACATTCTTTATTGGTGGCTGTTCCGGTTCCACTTCGGGTGGTATAAAAGTTATCCGTTGGCTGGTACTTGGAAAGCAGGTTCAGAATGAAACCCGTAAGATGCTTCATCCACACGGAGTTTTTTCAATCCGTTTGAATGGACGTCCAGGACGTAAGGATATAGTGTTTAATGTAGCTGCCTTTATGGTAGTTTACTTTGGTCTTGTTGCTGTAACTACTTTTGTCGGCTGTCTGGGAAATCTCGACGTCTGGTCATCATTTACAGGCGCCCTCAGTATGGTCGGAAATATTGGTCCTGGTTATGCTTTGCTTGGTCCTACAGAAAACTTCGGCTTCCTTCCAGATTTTGTAAAATACTGGTATAGTTTTGCAATGCTTGCAGGACGTCTTGAACTTTATACTATGATTATTTATTTCCTGCCGGTTTACTGGGAAAAATAGTATGAAAAGATCTTCAAATTTTCTCCGCATTTTTGTTCTATCACTTTTTTTGATTTCCTGTAAATCAACAGATGTGGCTAGAACATCTGCAGGAAAAATCACTGCTACAGGACTCCGTCCTATATACATCACAAATTCAAAAAAGGTTGAACTGCTTCTTCCTGAATATGCTGATGGAGCTTATGATGTTTTTCGTATTCTGGACGGAAACTTTGGCAATACAAGTTTTTCGTTTCTTTCATATACACAGATTGATGAAACCGGAATCAGTCTTTCGCTTATGAATGATTTTGGTGCTGATATGGGAAATGTTTTTTATGATGGCACAAAAGTTGTTTTTGATTCTGCCTATTTCCCAAAAAATCTTCCTGGTGAATATATTATTTGTGATATTCAGAATGCGTTTTATGATTCTGCTGTACTGGAAGAAAACTATAAGAATGCCGGACTCACTTTTGAAGAAACCGTAATTATGTGGGAGACTGGAACTCCTGAAGAAATACGTAAAATCTTTGACGGCAGTAAACTGATTGAAGAAATTTCAAATCACGAAGATACTATCACAATTAAAAATTATCTTCGTGGATATGAATATAAACTAACAAAAATTGAGGAATAATATGGATCTTTATCTTTCAAAGCCTGGTGTAATGAGTTGCGCAGGAAATAATATAGATGAATTGTGGAATAGTGTAACAGAAGGAAATCAAACTGGTATAAAAAAGGTAACTGCCTGTAATGGTGAAGAATATGTTGCTGCAAGAATCAGTGAAGAAGTTTTAAAGCCAAGCGGCGCGCGTTATGAAATGAAAGTAATGCGTATTGAAAATGCTGCGCTTGAACAAATTGCTGATGATATAAAGGCTGTCGTTTCTAAATACGGTGCAGAACGTGTTGCAGTTTGTGTCGGTTCTTGTGATAACGGAACTGAATTATCGCTTGCGGGTCACAGAAAATATTTTGAAGAAGAAAAATTTCCTGATAATTATTCTCTTGAAATTCAGGGGCCGGATTATGTTTCAACTTTTATTGCTGAGAAATTTGGTATACGCGGACCTGTAAATACTTTTTCAACTGCCTGTTCATCTAGTGCTGGGGCAATCATAAAAGGTGCTGAATTGATTATGGCTGGAATTGTTGATGCAGCAGTTGTCGGTGGAATTGATATAGCATCCGATACAACCTTGATTGGTTTTAGTGCACTTGAAGCGGTTTCCAGTGAAATCACAAATCCGTTTAGTAAAAACAGACAGGGAATTACTCTTGGTGATGGTGCGGCATTCTTTGTGTTAAGTCGTGATGCTGGACAAATAAAACTCCTCGGCTGGGGTGAAAGTGCAGATGCCTATCACATGACTTCACCAGATCCTAGTGGAGCAGGTGCAGAAAAAGCTATCCGCCGTGCCCTTGAAAGTTCTGGTGTAGCTGCAACAGATGTCGGCTACATCAATCTTCATGGAACAGGTACAAAGTTTAATGACAGCATGGAAGCAAAAGCTGTAGATGCAGTTTTTGGTGCTCAGGGAATTAAGGTTCCGGTTTCTACAACAAAACCTGTTACAGGACATACTCTTGGTGCTGCAGCCGCTCTTGAAGCTGCAATCTGCTGGAAGGCTCTTGTAGAAAATAATAAAAAGAATAATATTAAACTTCCCGTTCAGATTTGGGATGGAGAACATGATGAAGAGCTTCCACAGCTTAATATTGTGGACAGAAAGTCAGCCGAAGTAAAGGAACAACTCAAGGTTTGCTTTTCTAATTCCTTTGCTTTTGGTGGCGCTAATGCATGCCTGGTACTCGGTTTATAAGGAGTAAAAATGAAAAAGCCCGTAAAGATTTTTCTAATAATTTTTGCGTCACTTTTTGCTTTGATTTTTCTCGTTATAGCAGGAACTGCTTTTGTTTTCCGAAACGAAATTTCTGTGTATTCAAGCATCAGACAGTTAAAGTCAGCTGATAGAGATGCACTGCAGGGTGGCGTTTATGAAATTAGCTACAAAGGAAATTATTATTTTGATGACTTTATAAAAATGGGTGGTGCAAAAAACGACGCTGAGCTTACAAATTTTTTCAGTAAAAAAATCACAAAGGGCCTTATAAAAATGAACGTTACTTCAGGTACCTTTGGCTGTTCGGCTTTTACAGCAAAAACAAAAGCTGGTCAGAAACTTTTTGCACGTAATTATGATTATCCGGCAACAAATACCTGTATTGTAAAAGTTAAGGGAAATAAAAAGCGTCATGCTTCTATATCTACAGTAGATTTGTCATTTTTTGGAATTCCGTATAAAAAAGATATGGATTCTTTTGTAACAAAGATATTTAGTCTTACAGCTGTATACATTCCATTAGATGGTATCAATGATGCAGGTGTAAGTTGTGGAGTACTGGAATCTGGGCAGGGACCTGGAACGGGATCAATTCCAACAAATCAGAATACAGATAAGCCGGATATTTCTACTGGTCCGTTTATAAGAATGATTCTTGATTATGCTGATTCCCTTGAAGAAGCGGTTGAATTTGCAAAGATGTATGATATGCATGATTCTGGAAAGGCTTCTTATCACTTTATTATTGCCGATAAAACTGGTCGCAGCGCGATTCTGGAATGGGTTAATTCATTAGATAAGGATGATTTTTTCGGGCAAAAAAGAGAGCTTGTTGTAACCTACAATGATTCAGATTCTGATATTGGAGTTCGGGAGTCAGCCAGTGATTTTCAGTGGATTACAAATTTTATAATTAAACCAGGCTACTACGAAGGTACAGAAGAAAAATACATTACTGGAAAAGATAGATACGACATTATTTATGAAAAACTTTCCCAAACAAATGGTTTTGTTCAGGACGAAATGCAGGCGATGGATATTCTTTGCAGCGTTGCTCAAAGAACAATAGATCCAAATCGCCCGCAATTTAACACACACTTAACAGTTCACAGTGCAGTTTATAATCTTGATGAACTGAGTCTTTTGTGGTGTCCGGCCGAACAATTTCAGAATGTTCAGGGAATGCTAAAATATCAAATAAAGAATGGAAAGATTATTGAACAATAAAAGGAGTATAAAATGATTGAAATTCAGCAGTTAATTGAGCACGATGAGCTTATCAACTATCTTCCACACAAGGGAAAAATGTTCCTGCTCTCACGAGTTACTCAGCATGATGTAAATAATCACACAATTACAAGTGAGTACGATATCACAGAAAACTGTATTTTCTATGAACCAGAATTTGATGGAGTTCCAAGCTGGGCTGGTTTTGAGTTTATGGCTCAGTGTATTTCAGCTCTCACTGGAATCACAAATACTATCAAGGGACGTACTCCGCTTCCTGGATTTATTCTGTCTGTAATGGAATTCAAGGCTGATGTTGGTTATTTCAGAAATAACACAACAATTCAGATGAAGGCAATAGAAGATTTCCGTGATGAAGAAAATCATGTTTACCGCTATATCTGCGAACTGTATGCAAACAAAAATGATGAAAAGCCTGTTGTAACAACTAAGGTTTCTGTAATGGAAACTGAAGATGCAGAGGCTCTCTTCGGGGCTTAACCTTATCTTTCTGAAAAGCCGCAAAATCTTTTTGCCTTTTATGAAAAGTATTTTATAATTTAAGCAAAGTATTTTTCATGTGAGGTTTTCAATGGCAGATTATTTAACCCAATTATCTGACGAAGAGAGGATGCGGCTTTTTAATGGTGTAGGCAGCTGGAATAGTTATGATGCAGGAGGAAAGATACCATCCTTTTCAATGAGTGATGGTCCGCACGGACTTCGTAAACAGGATGCCATTCAGGAAACTGAGCATTATGCTGATTTGAATCGCAGTCGTGTAGCTACCTGTTTCCCAACTTCAAGCTGTATGGCAGCCAGCTGGGACAAATCGCTTTTAAGCGAACTTGGAAAAACAATTGCGGAAGAAGCACAGTGTCAGCAGGTTGATGTTGTGCTTGGACCGGGAACAAATATTAAGCGTTCACCTCTTTGTGGACGTAACTTTGAATACTTTTCTGAAGACCCGTATCTTGCGGGAACTCTTGCGGCAGAATATATCAACGGAATGCAGGCGCTTGGAATCGGAACTTCGCTCAAGCATTTTACCTGCAATAATCAGGAAAAACGCCGCCAGACTTCAAACTCAATCGTAAACGAAAAAACACTCTCAGAGATTTATCTGCGACCTTTTGAAATTGCTGTACGCAAGGCTCAGCCGGCAAGCATTATGGTTTCATACAACAAGGTAAACGGCGAGTATGCGGCTGCCAGCAAATTCCTTCTTACAGAAGTTCTCAGAAAAAAATGGGGCTTTAAGGGAATTGTAATTTCAGACTGGGGTGCATGTATTGGAGCTGTAAATTGTCTTAAGGCTGGAATGTCTCTTGCGATGCCTGATTCAAACGGCTACTTCTCCCATCAGCTTGAAAAAGTTTATAAGAATGATGAAGAGGTTAGGACAAAACTTGAAGAAGCAAACCGCCTTGTAATTGAAGCAGCTCAGAAATGGAATGGCGGTCATCAGCAGGAAGCAGATAATTCTAAAATTGATTTTGTTGCTCATCATAAAGCAGCACTTCGTTTTGCAACTAACGCTGCTGTACTTTTGAAAAATGATGGAGTACTTCCACTTCCAGAAAAATCAAAAATTACAGTAATAGGCGGCATGGCTGCCACAATGAAATTTCAGGGCGGTGGTTCAAGTCACATTACAACAGCTCCTCATCCTAATGCTCTTGAGAGTCTTAAGGCTCTTGGTTATGAAATTGATTTTGCAGAAGGTTATTCAGGAGATATCGGAGATACAAGTGAGCGCGGTTATGCTCAGGCAATTGAAGCGGCTAAAAAGGCTGCAGCTGAAAAACATCCTGTACTTTTCTTCTGTGGTCTTACAGAAGAGTTTGAAGGCGAGGGCTTTGACCGTACAACAATCGCTTTGCCGGAAGTTCAGACAAAACTCCTCGACCAGATCATCGCTCTTGGTGCAGATGTAATTGCAGTAACTTTCAGTGGTGCACCAATCGACATTTATTTTGCAGATAAGGTTCGCGCCGTTCTTCATATGTATCTTTGTGGTGAAGCCTGTGGAGAGGCTTGTGCAGAACTGCTCAGCGGTCGTGTAAATCCATCTGGAAAAATTGCAGAGACTTTCCCATTCTCAGAAAAAGATACTCCTTGCTACGGAAACTTTGCCGGCGAAGAAGACAACATTGAATATAAAGAAGGTTCTTACGTTGGCTACCGTTACTACGAAGCAAAGAACGTTCCTGTCCGCTATGAGTTTGGTTTTGGTTTGAGCTATACAACTTTTGATTATTCAAATCTCAAAATTGATATAGAAAAGCGGGAAGTTTCTTTTGATTTGAAAAATACCGGCGCGGTAAAAGGTGCAGAGGCTTCTCAAGTTTATGTTCAGAAGGAGGGTACTGATTATCCGGAACTCCGCGGTTTCGAAAAAACTCTCCTCGAACCAGGTGAAACAAAACGCGTAACTGTTACCCTCGACGAAAATGCTTTCAAGACTTACGATACAACAGCTCACAACTTTATTCCTGACGCAGGTGAATATACAATCAAGGTTGGAATGTCTGTTCGAAAAATCGTTCTTGAGCAGAAGGCTAGTGTTAGTGAGGAGCAGGCTGTGGGACAGACCTCGGCCAATACAGAGAACACAGCCTATATTCCAGACCTCGCTCTTTATGATTCCTTCTTTACAAACACCTTCTACGAACAGCATCACAAGGGAACTTTTACCTCTGCCGACAATCTTGGCGATATGGCAAAAGAAAGTTTTGCTGTAAGAGTAATTTTGAAAATCATAAATAGAATTATTCTGTTCTCTATGCGTGGAAAATCAAAAGATGATCCGTCTGTAAAAATTGTACTTAGTGCAATTGCAGAAAATCCTCTTGAAAGTTTAATCAGCATAACAAATGGAATCTTTACAGAAAAACGGATGTCAAGAATTGTGCGAATGGCAAACAGATAGCAGCTTAGCAGGATGTAAAAAATGGAAAAGCTTGATAACAGAACAAAATGGTCTTATTCAATTGGGGCTACCGGCCGCGACGCTGCCTACGCTCTTGTGAGTATGTATCTGATGACTTACATTCAGTACACAATGAAGCTGACGGTTGCGCAGTTCGGCGTGATTTCGGCAATCATTGTAATCTGTCTTATCTGGGATGCCATTAACGATCCGCTCATGGGTATCATAATTGAAAACTGCCACTTCAAAGCCGGAAAGTATAAGCCGTGGATTCTTGCGGGCTCGGTTTTGAACGCGGCAGTAATTCTTGCTCTGTTTACAATCAGGCCGGAAGGCTGGGGCTTTGTAGTGTTCTTTGGTATCAGTTATCTGTTGTGGGGAATGACCTACACAATGAACGATATTGCGTACTGGGGAATGCTGCCTTCTCTTTCGAGTGATGCGGGCGAGAGAAATATTCTTGTTACGCTGATGAGCATTTTTATCTGCATCGGACAGTTCAGTGTTGCGGGAATTGTTCCTACGGTGATTGCGGGAAACGCGGTGAACGCTTACAGAATTACGGCGCTTATTGTTGCGCTGTGCTTTATAGGTTTTCAGATGATTACCGTTCTTGGCGTGCGCGAGCGACATCACGAAGCTGCAGAGCACGCAGATACACTCTCGCTCAAAGATATGTTCAAAATCTTTACAAGAAACGATCAGCTCATTCCTGCGGGAATTGCGTCGCTGCTTTTTAATATCGGAACAAATCTTCTTTTGATGTTTGGCATGAACTTTTTCTATTTTGAGTTCGGTTATTCCGAGGGTGGAAATCTTGTGTTCCTGTTCACTGTAATGTACGGACTTGGAACTCTGCTTTCTCAGATTGCTTTTCCGTTTTTTACAAAAGGTATGACCCGCCGCCAGATACTCCGTTTAATCACAATTGTGATTGGAGCCGGTTATCTGATTCTTTTGCTAACCGGCTATGTTCTTCCTAAGAGCCGCATTCTCATCAATATTTCGGGCTTTGTGATTTTCTTCTGCCAGGGGCTTTTTAATCTTGTGCTTCTGGTTATGCTGAACAATACGATTGAATATGATGAATATAAATTCCACGAAAGACATGATTCAATTATTTCTACCGTTCGTTCGTTTTCTGCAAAGCTTTCAACTGCCATTAATCAGGGAATTGTAAATCTTGTTCTGATTATCAGCGGCATTTATGCAATAAGTCAGAGTGTGAGTGCGCTTGAGGTGAAGGTCGGAACCGGAGAAATGACTTCGCAGGAAGTTTTGACTCTGGCAGATCAGTATATTTCTGGTGCGACCGGCGGACAGCTTTTTATTCTGCGTCTCGGAATAACTCTGATTCCTTTTATTGCGCTTGTTGCGGCATGGCTGATTCTTGAGAAGAAGTATAAAATTGATGAAAAGGAATATGAGAGAATCTGTTCTGAATTAAAGAAATAAATTGAATGATAATAGATTGTTAATAGAATGATATGATGGGTGACAAAATCTGTCAAAAATGTCATAATAAGATGATTAAAACGGCCGGACAGGCCTTTTACAGGAGTAAACAAAATGGAAAACGTTAATGCTGATAAGAAAGTTCTCGTAACTGGTGCCAGCGGTGGAATTGGCCGCGCAATCGCTGTTGAGGCTGCTAAGGCCGGATATTATGTAATCTGTCACTACAACGGAAGTCAGGGTAAGGCTGAAGAAACTCTTGCTCAGATTCAGGCAGCTGGTGGACAGGGTGAACTGATTCAGTTTGATGTTTCAAACCGCGAAGACTGTAAAGCTAAGCTCAGCGAATTGAGCGCAAAGCACGGAGTTCTCTGGGGAATCGTAAATAACGCTGGTGTTACCCGCGATAATACATTTGTTGCTATGAGTGGCGAAGACTGGGACAAGGTTATTCATACAAACCTCGACAGCTTCTACAATGTAATCAACCCGCTTTTGATGCCAATGGCAAGCCGCAAGAACAAGCGTGGTGGACGTATTATCACAATTTCTTCTGTAAGTGGAGTTCACGGAAACCGCGGACAGTCTAACTACAGTGCTTCTAAAGCTGGTATCATCGGTGCTACAAAGGCTTTGGCTGTAGAACTTGCAGGTCGTGGAATCACTTGTAACGCAATTGCACCAGGTGTAATCGAAACTGATATGACTAAGGCTATCCGCCCGGAAGTATATGACATCATCATGCAGACAATCCCAATGGGACGTGCTGGAAAACCAGAAGAAATCGCTGCTGCTGCAGTATTCCTTTTGAGCGAAGGCGCTGCTTACATTACACGTCAGGTAATCGAAATTGATGGTGGTATGTAATCTATAATCTAAAGATTGCTATTAAAAGGGCTGCACTTAAGGTGTAGCCTTTTTTTTACCCTGAAAATTTTATATCTTACCCTATAGAAAATGCAACTTACCTGAAACCCCATTGTTTTCTCAGTTTTTTGCTCCTATTATAAAAGCATAAACTGAATTAAACACAAGTGGAGGATTATATGTCTAAAACTAAAGGAGGCTCTATGCCAGGAAAAATTGTATATGAGATTGTGAAATTTCTTTTAACTGCTTTTGTTATTACAACAATTGTAAACATTATTCTGATGGGCCCTCTTAAGCCGCATTTTAACCGTAAAGCAAAATTCTCAAAGTTCTTTGTTAGTCCAGCTTCAAACACTGTTAAAACTGCAGATAATTCTTATTTTGAATTTCAGCAGGGTGGAGGATGTGCAGGGTATTCTTCTGCCTTTGTTCTTAGACATTCAGGTGAATCTATAAATGGGGAAGAAGCCTTTAAAGATGTTCCTTTTCAGATGAAAGGTGGCATTGCTTTTCCAAAAGGAATTACAGGCTTTTTTAAGAAACGTGGAATAAAAATGACAGCCTGCACAGGAAATTTTGCTGCATTACAAAATGAAATCGCTCGTGGAAAGCCTGTAATAGTTGTAATCCGTTCGTTTGTAGGAAAAAGTTATTTACATTTTGCCTGTATAACAGGTTATGATGAAGAGAATATCTATTTTGCAGATTCAATAAAAGACTGGGTAAATGTTGAGGATAACGGCAATTATTACAATCGTACAATTCCAGTTTCAGAATTCAAAAAACTCTGGAATACTTCGATGCTTAAAATGCCGTTATACCGCAATATGTTTTATGTAATGAAATAATATGACGTAATTAATTTCCTGATGACGAAGAACTGCCACCATTTCCATGAGATGAGTGGCTTTCTCTGTCTTTAATCATATGCTGCAGCGCAATAAGAATTGCGACAACTGTTTTTTCATGTTCTTTTTTATATCACAGTTTTATTTAAAAAGAAAATGTAAGTTGTCCAAGTTGAAAGGACTATGTATAATCCTATCGATATGAAGAAAACTTATGTAACCAGAATGCCAGATAAAGTTGGAGCATTTCTTGTAGCCAGCCAGATTATCGCCCGCCATGGAGGAAATATTGTCCGAGTTAATTACAACAAGGCGGTAGATCTCCATACGCTTTTTATTGAAGTTGCGGCAAATGATGAGCAGCATAATCAGATTAAAGCTGAACTCGCAGAATGCGGCTACCTTACAGATAGTACAAATGAGAGTCAGATTCTGATGATAGTTCTGACTCTGCCGGATGTAAGCGGCGCTGTGCTTCCAGTTCTGGAGATTTTGAATTCACATAAGGTAAATATTTCATATATCAGTTCGCAGGAAAATGGAACGGGCGTTCAGTATTTTAAAATGGGCCTTCTGATTGAAAATACATCAGAGATTCGAGCCCTTATTGATGAGATTTCTCAGATTTGTGAAATCAAAATCCTGGACTACGAAGTAACCGACCGTCTTCTTGATGGTACAGTTTTCTATGTTACCTTTGCCAATGAGATGCGTTCAATTTTGAATCTGAATCAGAAACAGACAAACAAGGTTTTGATTTATGCTAATCGTATGATGCAGATTCTTGATGAGCAGAAAAAATCTCCGTTAAAGACTTTTGATTATATCCGCCGGTTTGCAAGTTTTGTCCGTGAACGAAAAGGCGAAAACTTTAATCCTCTTGTTTCGTTTTATACACTTAACGATAAGCTTACTCTTTTTATGATAGAACCTTCGTGTGGCAGTAATACCTATGTTATTCAAAGTGATGATGAATTGCTTTTTATAGACAGTGGATTTGCCTGCTATCGTTCAGAAATGGTGGCCTTGTTCAAAGAGCTTTTCCATAATTATTCAACACTCAAAAAATCTGCCTTTATTACACATGGCGACCTGGATCATGTGGGGCTGCATTCCGAGTTCGATGCAATTTATATGAGTGGCAGCTGCTATGATAATTTTGCGCTGGAAGTTGAGGGTAAACCGAATTTCCGTGAACAGAATCCGCTGCATGAACCTTATTGCAAACTCAGCCGTATAATTTCCGGTTATGAGCCGCCTGCTCTTGAAAAGTGTATTGCTGTTGGCCGTCGTACTGGCGATGAAGTTCTTGAGCATATTGGAAGTCATTTCTTTGCCGGTAAACGTTTTGATTTTTATGAAGGAAAGGGTGGTCACGTTCGTGGAGATACTGTAATTGTCTGTGATGAACTGAAAATCGTTTTCAGTGGAGATATTTACGTAAACATAAAGGGCTTCTCAGATGACCAGAAAGAGTTTAACGCACTGGCACCATTCTTAATGACTGGTGTTGATTCAGATGCAGCTCTTGCTAAGGAAGCCCGTGAATATCTTGTAAAAAAATACTCAGATTATGTGATTTATCCGGGACATGGAGCATTAAAGAAGTTCTAAAAATCAGCTTAGTTGTCTTTTATTGCTTTTTAGAGTATCCTTGCCATATTACTTGATTCTTATGGTCATTTTGACCTTTTTTGGGAGTATAAAAAATGGAATTCACAAAACCAAATGGAAAACGCCGCGTTGTTGTTACTGGTGGCGGTATGGTATCGGCACTTGGCCGTGATTGGGAAACTGCTTATGCAAATTTGAAAACCTGTAAAAATAAAATCCGCTATATGCCGGAATGGGAACGCTACACAAAGATGAACACTCGTCTTGCTTGTCCTTTTGATGAGGAACTTCCAAGCTTCCCACGTAAAAAGGTTCGTGGTATGGGCCGCGTTGCTTTGCTTGGTCTTCTTTCTACACACGATGCTTTGCAGATGGCTGGTCTTCTTGCAGAAGACGGCGATGATGTAATTGAAGAACTTAAGAACGGACGTACTGGTATTGCATACGGAACCTGTATGGGAAGTATGGATGCTATCGGTGACCTTGCAAAAATGGTTGAAACTGGTGACTCAAGCCATCTCAACAGCCAGACATACATTAAGGCTATGCCACAGACAAATGCATGTAACATGAGTGTTTACTGGCAGATCCGCGGCCGTGTAATAATTACAGATACAGCTTGTACTTCTGGTTCACAGTCTATCGGTTATGGTTATGAAGCAATTGAAGACGGACGCCAGGAAATTATGATTTGTGGTGGTGCTGAAGAGCTTTCTGCTCCAGACGCTGCAATTTTCGATACACTCGGTGCAACATCTTGTCTGAACAAGACTCCAGACCAGACACCAAAATGTTTCGACAAAGACCGCGATGGTCTTGTAATTGGTGAAGGTGCAGGTACTTTGATTCTTGAAGACCTCGAGCACGCTGTAAAACGCGGTGCTAAGATTTACTGTGAAATCGCCGGATTTGCTACAAACATGGACGGTTCACACATCACTTCACCTAACAGCGAAACTCAGGCAAAGTGTCTTGAGATGGCAATTGAAGATGCTGGAATTAGCAAGGATCAGATTGCATATGTAAACGCTCACGGAACTGCAACTCCACACGGAGACATTTCTGAGACACAGGCTGTTTACAAGGCATTCGGTCGCGCTGTACCAATCAGCTCTACTAAATCATACATTGGACACATCCTCGGTGCCTGCGGTTGTGTTGAAAGCTGGCTTACAATCAACATGATGAACGAAGGATGGTTCCATCCAAATGTAAACCTCGTAAATGTAGATCCAGAGTGTGCTCCACTCGACTACATTCAGGGTGAAGGACGCAACATCGATGCAGAATACGTTATGGCTAATAACTTCGCATTCGGTGGTGTAAACACATCATTGATTTTCAAGAAGTGGAATAATCAGTAAACATTCAACCACTTATAAATGAGCCGTCGGTGATTTAGGTACGATGCTTAGCATCTCTCAAACACCGGCGGCTTTTTTATGTACAATTAAAACTTTCCAATTACCTGATTTTTACCGGAACCTTTGGCATCATAGAGATTCTTGTCGGCAATATTGATAAGGTGATGCAGATCTTTAGCTGAACTTACATAACCGTGGGTATAGCCGCCACTGAAATGAAATTCATTCTTAGTGCATTCTTTTGCTATTCTGATTTTTTCAAGGAACAGGTCTTCTCTGATTTCCGGAAGCACAATCAGATATTCATCGCCACCATAACGATAGCAATGTGTTTTTCCAAAATTATTCTGCATTATTGAAGCTAGTCTCTTGAGTAATTCATCGCCAAAATTATGTCCCTTTGTATCGTTATAAACCTTAAAATCATCAATATCTGTGAGCATAACAATAAAATGAGAATTTAAGTTAGGATTATCAGAATCTTCAAAATCCATGTTTAAGGCAGTTCGATTCTTCAGCTTAGTAAGGAAGTCGTAGCGGGATGCATTACGCAATTGTTCTGCGAGGGCGTGATTTACAACATTATGATTTGCAATTCTCAGAAACTGCTGATAGTGTGCAATATTTACAAGAATAAAGAAAAACATAATGACCGGATAGTTTATTCTTGTTGCGTTAGAAATACCGTTAGCTGATGCCATCATGAAATAAAAAATAGTAAAAGGAATAGTTATCAGTATAATTGCAAGATATGGTTTAACCATAAAAAGACAGGCAACAAAAAGTTCTATAGTAATAAAAACCAGGATCTGTTCACCATGAATATAATCTTTAATAGAAATGCAAAGTCCAAAAGCAATAACAGAGAGAAAGAAAATAATAATACTTGAATCTAATGCGAAACGCTTAAAATGAATTCCTCTTCTTTTGTGGTATGTGGAATAAATAAAAAGCTGTGCCGATGCAATAACCATCAGACCATAAAGAGTTCTGTAAAAAAGATTATTTGCTGAAGGCGGTCGTCCACTTCTTATAACGTAAATAATTGTATTAAGGAATAATCCAAACTCAACAATCATTACAATGAAGGAAGCAGGTTGCGCTATATTGAGGTTTTCAGAATCCAGAAAGAACTGGACGTCGGGATGTAATTTCTCGAGTCCTAAGAGCTTTTTAATTTTTGAAATCATAAACTTCCCTTCCATTTACAAATTTACTCTACATCTTCAAAGGTGTCAACCAATAATCATTGTGAAAAAATAATAAATGCATTATAATTAAGTACCGTATGAAAAACGGATTTGATAATGACAAGTATCTGAAGATTCAGTCAGAACACATTAAAGAAAGGATCGCCAAATTCGGCGATAAACTCTATCTTGAATTCGGTGGAAAGCTGTTTGACGACTATCATGCTTCCCGAGTTCTCCCAGGTTTCCAGCCAGACAGTAAATTACGAATGCTCATGCAACTGGCCGACGTAGCGGAAATCGTAATTGTAATCAGCGCAGTAGATATTGAAAAGAACAAGGTTCGTAGTGATCTTGGAATCACTTACGATAAGGATGTTTTGCGCCTTAGAGATGAGTTCCAGAACCGCGGACTCATGGTTGGTAGTGTTGTAATTACACATTATACAGGTCAGGAAGCTGCAAAGGCTTTCCGTGCCCGTCTTAAGAAGATGGGAATTAAGGCCTATTATCATTACACAATTCCTGGATACCCTTCAAATGTTCCTCTTATCGCAAGTGATGAAGGATTTGGTAAGAATGATTACATTGAAACAACACGTCCTCTCGTTGTAATTACAGCCCCAGGACCAGGAAGCGGAAAGATGGCAACCTGTTTGAGTCAGCTTTATCACGAAAATAAGCGTGGAATTAAAGCCGGTTATGCTAAGTTCGAAACTTTCCCAATCTGGAACCTTCCGCTTAAGCACCCTGTAAACCTTGCTTACGAAGCTGCAACAGCAGATCTTAATGACGTAAACATGATTGACCCATGGCACCTTGAGGCTTATGGAAAAACAACAGTAAATTACAACCGCGATATCGAAATCTTCCCTGTTCTCGATGCTATTTTCAAAGGAATTTACGGCAACAACCCATATAAGTCTCCTACAGACATGGGCGTTAATATGGCCGGTTATTGTATTTTTGATGATGATGCCTGCTGCGAAGCAAGTAAGCAGGAAATTATCCGCCGCTATTACGAAACAGTCGGACGTCTTGTAGAAGGCAATGCAGAAGAATCAGAAGTTGATAAGATAAATCTTTTGATGCAGCAGGCACAGATTACTACTGATGACCGCAAGGTTACTGTTGCTGCAAAAGAACGTGCTGCAAAATCAAAAACAGTTTGTGCAGCTATTGAACTTGCAGATGGAACAATTATTACATCTGAAACAACAGAGCTTTTAGGAACCAGTGCAGCTCTTATTTTGAATGCTACAAAGCATCTCGCTGGTCTGGATCACAAACTTAAGCTTATTCCAAAAGAGATGATTGAGCCAATTCAGCGTATGAAGGTTGATTTCCTGAGCGGAAACAATCCTCGTTTGCATACAGATGAGGTTCTTGTTGCACTTGCAATGCTTTCTCGTGAAGACGAGAACTGCCGTATGGCAATTGAGCAGCTGCCAAATCTTCGTGGCTGTCAGGTTCATACAACTGTTATGCTGAGTGAAGTCGACAGAAAGATTTTCAAGAAGCTTGGTTGTGTATTGACTTGTGAGCCAGTAAGTAAGAAACAGAAGCCACTTATTGGCTAATACACTAGGTCATTGCGAGCGTAGCGAAGCAATCCATTGTAGATTGCCACGTCGCTCCGCTCCTCGCAATGACATAAAGAAAAAGCCCGAACATTGTTCGGGCTTTTTCTTTATCTACTAATAAACTTCCAGCTTTCCAGGGTAGTAAGGAACTGAACAACACGGTTCAGCATTTTATCCTGTTCCTCTGGAAAAGCTTCTTTCATTTTTTCAAGAACATCGTTTACCGTTGCAGTGCCGTCGAGCGCGAGCCATAAGGTTGTTCCGTATTTATCCAGAGCAATATGGCTCACTCTCGGACGATGAAAAAACTTCTGGGCAATGGAATTAAAAAATCCCTTGTTTACCATATCAACTTCAACAATTCCATTTTCTTTTACGCGCCACTGAATATCAGCATTTTTAATAAACACTATATCCATATAGTTTGCAGAAAGCTTTCTTGTCTTAGTCTTATTTTTCATCGTCATAACTCCTATTTCTTTTTACGAGCAGTAAACCACACAAAAGAAGCAAGTAAAAGGATGAAGAATGCAAGGCCACCGAAGTTGCCGAGAATTCCACCAAGATCAATTGCTTCAAGCAGAGATTTTCCTGATGAAAGTGGGATTATTGCGAATACAGCGAGAAGGATACCGATAAGACCTTCACCGGCAATAAGTCCTGAACCATAAAGGATTCCCTTTTCAGTAATTGAATTACCTTCTTCACCTTTGCGGTCAAAGAATGCACGGAGGAGACCACCTGCAAAAATTGGAGCTGAAAGATGAATAGGAAGATAAAGACCAATTGCAACAGGAAGAACTGGAATACCAATAATTTCAACTGCAACAGCAATTCCGGCACCTGTAAGAACAAGTGTCCAAGGAAGTGATCCACCCATAACGCCTTCAACTACAAGCTTCATCAAAGTTGCCTGAGGTGCTGGGAGTTCTTTTGAACCAAAGCCCCATGCAGCATCAAGAAGATACATGATTCCACCAATAGCAGCTGCAGAAACAACGCTACCAATCAATTCACCAATCTGCTGATTTTTAGGAGTAGCACCAACGATATAACCAGTTTTCAAGTCCTGAGAAATATCGCCAGCCATACAAGCGATAATACAGATGATAGTTCCAATACAGATTGCAGAAGTCATTCCTGCTACACCTGTATGACCAGTTCCCTTAAGAAGAGCAGTTGCAATAATAAGAGTTGCAATAGCCATACCAGAAACCGGGTTGTTTGAAGAACCAACAAGACCAACCATGCGGCTTGAAACAGTAGCAAAGAAGAATCCAAAAATCAAAATGATGATTGCACCAAGAAGTCCTACAGGAATTACTGGAATAATCCAGATTGCAAGAACGATTACTGCTGCAAGAATCAAAAGGAAGAGAGAAGGAAGGTCGCGGTTTGTACGTTCTGCAACATTTTCCTTATGACCAAAGCCACTAACAGCCTTTTTGAAAGTCTTGATGATTGTTGGAAGAGATTTAATCAGACTGATGATACCACCGGTTGCAACAGCACCAGCACCAATATAGCGGATGTAGCTGCTCCAGATACCCCATGCACCAAGTTCGCTGATAGCAGCAGAAGCTGGAGCAAATACAGAAGAATCACCAAAGAAGTAAATCAAAGGAATGGCAACAAACCAGCCAAGAATACCACCGGCTAACATATAAGCAGAAATTTTCTTTCCACAAATGTAACCAACGCTGGCAAGAGCAGGAAGGACATCCATTCCGAATCCAGTACCAAGAGGCTTAATTGACCAGTCAATTTCTGAAGGGAATAGTTTGATTCCGTCTGCAATAAATTTGTAAAGAGCAGAAACACCAAGACCAGAGAAAACAATTTTTGATTTTTCTCCACCTTCTTCACCTGCAAGGAGAACTTCAGCACAGGCAGTTCCTTCTGGGAAAGGAAGAACACCGTGTTCTTCTACGATAAGAGCAGAGCGAAGCGGTACCATAAAGATAAGACCAAGAAGAGCGGCACACAAAGAGATGATTGCAATTACCCAGAAAGATGGCTTGTGAATTGCATCACTTTCTGCAGCCCACATGAACAAAGCAGGAAGGGTAAAAATGGCACCAGCAGCAAGAGATTCTCCGGCTGAACCGATTGTCTGCACCATATTATTCTCAAGGATAGAATCACGTTTCATAATGATTCGAATGATACCCATTGAGAGTACGGCTGCAGGAATAGAAGCAGAAACTGTCATTCCTACACGCAGACCCAAATACGCATTTGCCGCACCAAAGAGTACGGCAAGAATGATACCCAGGATAATAGATACCGGAGTAATTTCCGGAACAATTTTATCAGCTGGGATAAATGGTTTGAAACATTTATTATTATCCATAACCTTATAAGTATAACATAATATTCCTACTGAGACCATAGGTTATGAAGTTTGTTTCTGTTTGTAGAAACTTGAAATGTTTTGTATTTTACAGAATCTTTTTAAGAGGTTTTCCTACAAGGCTGATTACAGGACCAAGAAGAAGCGACATCAAAATAGAACCTACGATAGAACCTTGAATGCCATCTGGATTCATTTTTCCTGCAATTACACCAATACCAACAGCTGCGAGATCAAAACAGATTCTGATTACAGCGAATGGAATAACAGTAATCCAGACACTGAGAATGTTTGGAATTGCATCATAAGGTGCAACACCCATCTGCGCATTGATGTAAATTGAAGCTACAACAACAAATAAAAGAAGTGTAACGGCAAAAATCACTACACGTACGGCAAAGCTGCCATCATAAATAAACTGAGCAAAACCAATGTTTTTCCAGATCCAGCGGCACAGGTCAATTACATAGCCAATCAGAATCATATTGGCGAGAGTACCAAAGCCAATCATTTGAGCACCAAAAATGAAAGTGAAAATGAGCATAAGGCCGTAAACGAGAACCTCGGTATTTCCAAGGCCCCAGCCAAGTGTACTTGCAATGTTCAGATTCATAAAACTGGCCGGGTCAGTTCCCCAGCCGATTTCAACGAGAATAGAAACGAAAACGCCCATCAGAATTACTGCGGGCAGCATAAACGCAAGGCGTTTGCCGAAGTTCGGCACAATGAATTGTTTGAATGAAAATTTCATAGTGCCGAGTATAGCGAATTAAAGGAAGTATGTCTTCATCTTTCCTTTACCTTTTACTTCAACTTCAATACCTTCGCTGTAAGCAAATTGATCCTGAGTCTGCAGGTAAGTAGTTTCGGTAACGTGAATCTTCATAGGTTCACCGGTACTTTCCATTCGGCTTGCAACGTTTACTGTGTCGCCCCAGATATCATAAATGAACTTAGATTTTCCGATTACACCTGCAACAAGGTTTCCGGTATTGATACCAAGTCGAATCTGAACCTTGGCAGGAGAGGTCTCATTAAAGCGGCGTACATCTTCCATAAGTCCGATTGCAAAGTGAACCATACGTAGAGCTCCGTCATTATCCGGCTCTTCGGTAAAGCCTGTGGCAGCCATATATGCATCACCAATAGTTTTGATTTTTTCAATGCCTTCCCGTTTAGCACGTTCATCAAAAAGTGTAACCATCTTGTTCAGCATAGTAACAACCTGTTCAGCTGTCATACCATCGCTCATTTTTGTAAAGCCGACAATATCAGTAAACAGAACTGTAATGTTCGGGAATTTTTTAGCGATTGTCTGGTTAGGATGTTCTGTAAGTTCTTTGGCAACTTCTGAAGGAAGAATATTCAAAAGAAGTTTTTCAGATTTTTCCTTTTCCAGTTTAAGGTCGTGAGTTCTCTCTTCAACCTTTTTCTCCAGCTCAATCTGATAACGGCGCATAGAATGGATTTTGAGGAATACAATGAGAGTTGCAATTCCAACAATGATTACACCAACAAGAATCTGGAACCAGAGCTGCTGCCAGATATAAGGCTTTTTGATGATGATGATTGGCTCTGAAGGTTTACTCTTAATTTCGTCTCCGTTTTCAGACATTACGGTAAACTGGTATGTGCCTGGTTTAAGGTTTGTGTAAGAAACATTTCTGAGATTAGACCATTCAGAATAATTATTTTCGAAACCACCGAGTCTGTAGCAGAAGCGCATCTGATCAGAAGAGATAAAGCTTAAACCTGTAAATTTAATGCTCAAACGCTTTGCAGATGGCGGAAGAATAATTTTTTCACCATGGTAATCATACTTAACATTATCAATTGAATATTCCTGAATTTCAATTTTTGGAGGAATCTGATTTTTGCCGGATTTAACCGGGTCGTAAATTGCAAAACCGTCAATCAGAGTGAACCAAACACGGCCAAGAGAATCCTGTGTAGAAACAGAAGTTGATGTAATACCACCGGTATTAAGACCATCAGAATTTCCATAATATTTTGCATTTATCTTTTTACGTTTTCCAATGGTAACATCTTCCATATCAGCAAGATTTACAGAGAAAATTCCCTTATTGCTGGTCATCCATACAGTCTGGGTATAATCACAAATCATCTGGAAAACACTGTCGGTACCAAGTCCATTAGCGGAATTCAGATTAGCAAAGGTATCAGAGTCTTCGTTATATTTTGAAATTCCGGTACCGGTTGCAATCCAAAGTCCACTGTCTTCAATAGGTTCAGTTTTAAAAATTACATTTCCGGCAAGACCATTTTCAGAATTATAGTGTTTGATAATCTGTTCATCCTTAAGAATGTAGATTCCGCCACCGTCTGTACCTACCCAGACTTGTCCTTTTTTGTCCTCATAAAGGCTCATAATAAATTCATTTTCAAAACCTTCTTTTCTGGTGAGGGAATGAATGCTTCCGTCTTTTTCAACAATACTCAATCCCTGAGTTGTTCCTACGTAATATTTTCCGTCAGTGGTTTTAATTGAAACGCGGCATTTAAGACCGGCAAGGCCGTCCTTCATTGTCCATACAGTGATTTTATCATTGCTGGTTACACATACCTGACTGATATCAGAATAAGAAGAAATGAGAAGTTCTCCGTCAGAAGTCATTCCAACATGGCGGATTCTCGCACCCTTACAAAGTTCAGTAATTTTATTTTCAACAAACTGGCTGTCTTTATTGTAACAGTAAAGTCCGTTATCGGCACCAAGCCAGGTAACACCGCGAACAGGATCTTCGCAGATTGCATTAACGGCAATAGGCATTGCGATTGTACGGAACTTACCCTGACTCATTTTTTCAATACCACCGCGATTGTAGGCAATCCACATGTTTCCTTCATGGTCTTCGAAAATGTGGTTTATATAATCGTCAGCAAGTCCGTTACGCTTATCGTAATAGGTATAAACTCCATTGTGAAGAATTGTAATACCGCAGTCAGATGCGAACCAGAAGCTTCCGGCAGTATCCTGTAAGATTGAGTTTACGACAGTTCCTTCCTGATGGTCATGGCCTATGTCAAAAACAGTTTCTTCTGTGTCTTTAATACGTACAGCGTAGTGAGGAGCAACACCAAACCAGAAGGCACCGCTCTTATCCTGGCTTACTTCATTTACAGAAGGATTTTTGATTTTTGTGATTCCGGTAAAGCGTTCGAGTTTTCTAGTAGAAAAGACAAACAGGTCATTTTCTATGGCTGTAGAAATCCAGATTCGTCCTGCAGTATCACAGTAAAGTCGAGAAACCTGAATTGTATCCTGTCCAAGTTCATGAAGACCTTCCGGAATTCTTACTTCGTGTTCAGGTGTAAGATAGCAGAGTCCCGAAGCAGTACCAAGCCAGATATTGTTATTAAAGTCTTCGCAGATGGCGCGGATAGAATTATGTGGAAGTCCATTTTCTGTAGTGTATTTCAGAATGGTTCCATCCTGCTGAATGCAGGTTACACCTTCATCGTTATGACCAACCCAGAGGTTTCCGTTAGTGTCCTGAAAAATTGCACGGACAGAAGCAAAATCGTATTTTGGGTCGATATTGCGTGAAAATGTAACAAACTCTACGCCATCAAAACGTACGAGACCTTCATAAGTTCCAACATAGATGTAGCCTTTCTGATCCTGCATAATTGCAGTAATCGTCATACCAGGAAGCCCATCCGCCGTAGTCCAGTTTCGGCATACAAAGTCATTCAGAAATGTCTGATCAACCTTTCCCTCCGCCGCAGACTGACCATAGACTGCTGTAAAGCAGCCTAAAAGTAAAGCAAGTAAAATAGCTGATTTCTTCATAAATTAACATTTTAACGCATTGTTATTTTAAAGCAAATTTTTGTGATTGATATAAAAACAGGACATCCGCATTATTGCGCGTTTTTGCCCTGCAAATCTGCTCCCTCGCGCCAAAAATTTCGTTAACTCTTTATAATGCGGATGTCCTGTTTTTTTAGTTGTCCGTTCTATCAAAAAAAGGTTATAATCATAGTTATGAAAGCTTCTACAATTAAAACAGTCGGAATTCTTACTTCCGGCGGAGATGCACCAGGATTAAATGCAGCAATTCGCGCATTATGTATTTCTGGTAAGAATAATTATGGAATGAAGTTTATTGGTATTCGTAACGGTTACCGCGGACTCATAGATAACGATACCTTCAAGATGGATACAATTGATCTTGAGCCGTTGATTTCTCAGGGAGGAACAATTCTTGGAACTTCCCGCGTGAAGCCTTTTAAGAATCCTGTTCCTGATCCAAAAACCGGACTTCTTCCTGTAGAAGGAATTAAAGAAACTTTCAAAAAGAATAAACTTGATGCGCTTGTGTGTCTTGGTGGAAACGGAACTAATACTACTGCCTCGTTGCTTTCTGAAGCTGGCTTTAATGTAATTGGAATGCCAAAGACAATTGATAATGATATTGTTGGTACAGATGAAACCTTTGGTTTTCATACAGCAATTGATGTTGCAACTCATGGAATTGAAGCAATCAGAACTACAGCAAAAAGTCATAGCCGTGCAATGGTAGTTGAGATTATGGGCCACAAGGTTGGCTGGCTTGGACTTTATGCAGGACTTGCAGGACGTGCAGATGTAATTCTTCTTCCAGAAATTCCTTATGATATTAAGAAGATTGCAAAATACCTGAAGGCTAAAAAAGCTAAAGGACAGAACTATTTTATTATTGCCTGCTCAGAAGGTGCAATTGATTTAAATGAAGCTGCGCTCAGCAAAAAGGAATTTAAGAAGGCTCGTGAGAGTATGAGCCAGTCTGTAGGTTTCCGCGTTGCAAAAGAAATTGAAGAAGCAACAGGAATCGAAACAAGAACTTCTGTGCTTGGTTATCTTCAGAGAGGTGGAGATCCTGCTCCTTATGATATGATTCTTGCAACAAAGCTTGGTAGTGCTGCAGCAGACTTCCTGGCAGAAAAGCGATTTGGAAATCTTGTCGCAGTAAAGAACGGCAGTATTGTGGCAACTCCACTTTCTGTTGTTGCTGGAAAAGTAAAAGAGATAACTGAAGAGGAGCCTGTTCTTAAGACAGCACGAGATTTAGGAATTTGTTTTGGCGACTAGTGAGGGGAACAAGGTGGGAACTGGTGATTTGAAATGCCATCGCTGTTCAGTTTGTGACGGCTACGGTTGTCCGGGAATGTTACCTGGACTTGGTGGTGTTTTTGAAGGAAAGAATTTCCAGCTGAACTGCGAAGGCTGGAAAGAACTGTATAATACAAAAAAAGAGGAAATCTCAAAAATTACTGTAAGCCCGGCACAACTTCGCTGTGGTCCGGTTACCGGCGCGGTAGAAAATATCGGCTACGCAAAAGAAGCAGACTTTTATCTGCCATATCTCAAGAATGCGGCTCAGTCAGGCTTTGGCCTTTGTGTAGGTGATGGCTGCCCGGATGAAAAACTGAAGCTTGGTGTTGCTGCAGTAAAAGAATTGAACACCGAGATCCCTGAGCAGTCTCGAAAAATCGATGCTGCCTTCTTCCTGAAACCCTATCCTCAGGAACGCCTCTTTGAACGCATAGAGTGGGTGCGCCCATATGCAAGCCATATTGGAATTGATATAGACTCATACAACATTGTTACAATGAGAAATCTTGTAAACCTTGAGCGTAAAACTGCAGTTCAGCTCGAAGAGTTCCGCGAGCATACAAAGCTTCCGTTTGTAATTAAGGGTATTTTTACAGATGATGATATAGCACTGGTTCGCGAGGTACGGCCGGATGTTGTTTATATTTCTAATCACGGTGGCCGCGTAGAAACCCGGATTGGAAGCACAGCACAGTTCCTGAAAGAGCACGCTGTAGAACTTAAAAAGTATTGTAAGGAAATCTGGGTCGACGGTGGAATCCGTACCCGCGAAGATATACAGACAGCACTTTATTTTGGAGCTGATCAAATAATAATGGCACGGCCTTTAATCCGTGCCACTTATGATGATCATTATAACGAAACTGTAAAAGAACTTATCAATTAGAACTTTACATCATAACCACCGTATGTAGCCAGCAGACTGATGCGGTCTTCAACACCAACAATCAGGAAAATCTGATGCATACGGTTCTTAAGAGTTCCTACAGTAATTCCCGAATCACTCGCAATTTCTTCATAACGCTTTTCTTCAAGAATCTGCTTGAGCCATTCCTTATCGCGTTCTGTAAGCTCAGGATATTTTGAAAGATCCCATATTCGTGCATTACGTTTAACGTAAATAATTCTCAGGAAGTTTACTACAAAGAAAATAGCAGCAAGGAAAGTGAGAGAATATCCAAGAGTAATTACAAGAGAATTGATAAAACACAGAAGTCCCTTTCTTAAACTGAGACTGACAAGTCCAAAATATAAGATAATGGCAATTGCTGTTTTCAGGTGACCATGCTTTTTATAGAAGCCTCTGTAAAGCAGACATGAAACACCAAGAAGATAAAGCAGAAGTCCAATAGGATTTTCTACAACAGTTTCAACAGCAATAATTTTAAATGAATAAATGAAGGCAACAAGAGCAAAGAGTTCAAACTGCTGTGGTACAAAAATCAGAATGATGAAAATAATAAAGCTTGCAGAATCAATAATTGTAAGGCACAAATCAGAAAGAAGAAAATCAGTTACAGTTTGAATATCTGGAATGCCCAGGTTAAAATCAGTTCTCAAAAAAAGACGAAGGATGCACAGAATTTCCACGACAATTCCGATTATACAGAAAAATCGTATCAAGTTTTTTTGAGCTCGTGTATATGTTTTCTGTTCCATATTTTTAATTATCCTTTTCTGGTATTGTTATCATCTTATAATATAATTGAAAAAATTTCAAAAAAAAATGTTGACATCTGGCTTGTACTACTGTATTATGTGCTTAATACAATAACCATGGTTATTTTGATAATGAGGTACTAATGGAATATCACTTTACAAATGATAAACCGATTTATCTCCAGCTGATAGACTATTTCAAGGCGCAGATAATTTCCGGTGAGCTCCCGGAAGGCAGCCGTCTTGATTCAGTCAGAGACTTAGCGGTTAAAGCTCAGGTAAATCCAAATACAATGCAAAAGGCTCTTTCCGAACTGGAAAGAATGGGGTTGGTGCGCACTGAAAGAACATCAGGGCGATTTATCACAGATGATAAGGAAATGATAACAAATATGAAGAAGGAAGTTGCAGAAAGTGAAATAGCGGCTTTTCTTGAACGCATGAAGGCCCTTGGTTTCGATAAGGAAGAAGTAATTAAGATTATCGAAGAAGAATAGGAGAAAGTAATGGAAACAGTTTTAGAATGCAAAAATCTTACTAAGAAATATATTACAAAGACTGCACTGAAAGGAATTGATATTAGTGTTCCTAAGGGTGCAATAGTAGGTCTTCTGGGACCAAACGGAAGTGGAAAAACAACTTTGCTTAAACTGGCTGCCGGTCTCTTAAAACCGACATCTGGAGAAATCAAGGTTTGCGGTTTAAAGCCTGGTGCTGAATCTAAGGCAATTGCAGCTTATCAGCCGGATCGTGTTTACCTCAACGACTGGATGACTGTAAGGGATCTTGTTCAGATGATGACAGACTTTTATGTAAACTTTAATAAAGATAAAGCTTATGAAATGCTTAAGACATTGAAGATTGATGCAGATGATAAGCTGAAGAGCCTTTCAAAAGGTACCAAGGAAAAGGTTCAGCTTGTTCTTACAATGAGCCGTGAAGTTCCGCTTTATATGCTTGATGAGCCGATTGGTGGAGTAGACCCTGCTGCACGCGATTATATCCTCAATACAATCATTTCAAACTATAGTGAAAATGCAACAGTAATTATTTCAACACACTTAATCAGCGATATTGAATCTGTTTTGGGCTATGTGCTGTTCCTTAAGGAAGGTAACATAATCCGCGAAGGTGATGTTGATACAATTCGTGAGGAAACAGGTATGTCTATTGATACATTGTTCCGCGAAGAATTCAGATGCTAAATCAGGAGTGAAAAATGGAAAATAAAAAGACTAGCAGAAATCCGTTTCCTTGGATTGGAAAAGTTTGTAAATATGAATTAAAGCATTCATCTCGTATTCTGGTACCAATTTATATTGCAATAATTGCACTTGCTTTGATGACAGGATTGTTTATTCCGGTTTCTTCAAATGGTGATTTTAATTTCAGTTTCTCTTTTAATTTCAATGGAAATGAGAACTGGACAGATGGTCTGGCTGGATTCTTCTTTATGATTTATTGGATTATCATAATAGTTGCAGGTGTTGTTACAATAAGCGTTATTTCAAAACGTTTTAAGCATGGTCTGCTTGGCGATGAAGCATATTTGAATCTTTCACTGCCGGTAACTATGGGTGAACATCTCTGGGGAAGAATTCTAACAATGTTTATTTGGGCCGTAACATCTCTAGTTGTTATGATGATTTCGTTTATTGCACTGTGCATTAAAAATCTCAGCGTAATCCATTTTGAAGAAGGCTGGCTGGTAACTATGTTTGGCGTTATTCTCTTTTCTTTATCATGGAGTGTTTGTATTCATTTATTTACTTATCTGATAAATGCAATCGGACATTTGTCAAAGAAGCACAGAACAATGGCAAAACTTATTGCTATCATTGCTATTACAAGCGTAACTTCAAGAATAACAGGAGCAATTATGGCTAACTGGCTTCCACATGATGCCATAATGCTTTACTGGCTTGCTTTTATTGGACTTATTTTCTCAGCAATTTACGGATTTGTAACTTACTTCATCATGGAGTTAAGACTGAATCTGGAATAACAGTCATCCTGAACTTGTTTCAGGCTCTAATAATAAGCAATCATATAGAGCCCGCATTCTTCAAAACCAAGTTTCTGGTAGAGATTGAATGCGGGCGTATTTTTTTCTTTTACGAAAAGAACTGGTTTACGGCCGGCCTGTGAAGCACGGTTACAGAGTGTCTGTACAAGGGCACCTGCATAGCCGTTACGACGGTAGAGCGGGTGAGTGTAAACTCCGCCAATCTGTATACAGTTTATTCCGATAGCATTAGTGTTTGCCTTTGCTACAATGTCGCCGTCTACTGTCAGCGCAAAACACAGCTGATTTTTGAGAATCTGGCGCAGAGTGATGTCTACTTCTGCATCTGTAAGCTGACGTCCCGGAACTGCTACTTCGCCTTTCATATAATCTTTTTGCAGCGGGTGCAGAATTTCCATGTCGTGCTCGGTACAGCGGATGATTTCTTCGCCATTTTCGGTGGTTGTGCTTGTCGAAACTACCTTTTTAGAGGACCACCGGAGCATGCGGTACGGATATTTGATTTCGGGGTGGTTGAGTGGTCGCGAAGCGGTTGTATCGAGACTACCATTTATAGAATTAACTATTTCCACCAGAAACTCGGTTCCGCTTGTTTCACCACTTATGCAGCGGACCGGTTTTTTCATAAGATACGGCAGATTTTTCAGAAGGGAGTTTTTGTCTATTAGATTTATATCTGGAATACAGTGATAGATTGTCGAATCGAGACTAAGAATGCCGGCAATCTCATTTTCATTTTTCAGAAAAATAAGTTTGTCGGTTCTTCTCCGCACAAGAGAGGCAAGTGTAGTACAGGTTTCTTCGTGCGGAATTATAAACTGCTGCGCCAGAAGAAAGTCTTCCGGCGTTTCAACAGGGATTAAGGTCAATTGATATGCTCCAGAGTGCCGTCCGGATAAAGAACGGTATGAGAACCGTCTTCATGAGTTACAGAAACTGAGGAACAGCCAGCCATAAAAAACATTGCGAAGGCAATTGCAATCAGCAGCTTTTTCATAAGGCCTCCTAGTTTCTGAAGCTGTGGATTGGAGCCGGGATGCGGCCGCCGCGGTTGATAAAGTCTGCACAGCCGAACTTGCTTACAGGCATTACAGGGCAGCCTCCGAGAAGTCCGCCGAACTCAACCCATTCACCGGCCTTTTTGCCAGGAGCAGGAATAAGGCGGCATGCTGTAGTTTTATTGTTTACCATACCGATTGCAAATTCATCAGCGAGAATACCTGAAATTGTAGTAGCAGGAGTATCACCAGGAATGGCAATCATATCAAGACCTACAGAACATACTGTAGTCATAGCTTCAAGTTTTTCAAGGCAGATTGAACCGTTCTTTGCAGCTTCAATCATACCTTCGTCTTCTGAAACAGGAATAAAGGCACCTGAAAGTCCGCCGACGTTTGTAGAAGCCATAACACCGCCTTTCTTTACCATGTCAGTAAGCATTGCGAGGGCAGCAGTAGTTCCAGGAGCACCACAACCATCAAGACCGATTTCTTCAAGGATGCGGGCAACTGAGTCGCCGACTGCAGGAGTAGGAGCGAGAGAAAGGTCAAGAATACCAAAATCAACACCAAGACGTTTTGCGGCTTCGCTTCCAACAAGCTGACCCATACGGGTAATTTTAAAGGCCATCTTTTTAATACCATCAGCGAGAACGTTGATTGGCTGACCTTTATATTCTTTTGCGGCTGCTAGGATAACTCCAGGACCAGATACGCCAACGTTGATTACACAATCAGCTTCTCCAGGACCATGGAATGCACCAGCCATAAATGGGTTATCTTCCGGAGCGTTACAGAATACAACGAGCTTTGCACAGCCGTTTACTTCGCAGTTTTTAGAAACCTCTGCAGTTTTTACAATTGTTTCACCCATCAGCTTTACGGCATCCATATTTATACCAGATTTTGTTGATCCAACGTTTACAGATGAACATACAAAATCAGTTGAAGCAAGAGCTTCTGGAATTGAGTCGATGAGGATGCGGTCAGCAGGAGTAATTCCTTTCTGAACGAGGGCAGAAAAACCACCGATAAAGTTTACGCCGAGCTCGTGAGCACAGCGGTCGAGGGTTTTAATATATGGAACGTAATTTTTAGCTTCACTTGCACCGGCAACCAGGGCAATTGGAGTTACGGAAATACGCTTGTTGATGATTGGTACACCGAACTCCTTTTCAATATCCTGACCAGTTTTTACGAGATTCCCGGCCTTTTTCATAATTTTGTCGTAAATCTTGTCGCAGGCTCGTTTGCTGTCTGAATCAGCACAATCCAAAAGTGAAATACCCATTGTAATACAGCGGATATCCAGCTTCTGTCGCATAAACATATTAACTGTTTCCTGAATCTCTACTGGTGAAAAAATCATATTAAGCTCCTGATTTAAGGTGATTGTTAAGTATTTTAATGAAAACTGTTAATGGGGGCAAGGTAGGAAAATTAGTTGTAAAACGGGGGGCGTTGCGGGGGTGTCCCCCGCAGAGGGGGTAGCGGAAGACCGCTGAGCGGGCTGAAGCGAGGGGGAGGCTTCCCCCTCTTATCCTGTAAATTTACGGTCTGTTAGGACGAGCCTTAGCTGGACGCTTTGGTCTTGATGGTCTGGAAGGTCTTACCACTACAGGTCGTGGAGGTGTTGTTACTGCGTGGAAAACGCCACCGATAATACTTCCTACAACAAGTGCTCCAAGAATATCGTCTGCATCAATTGAATCTTCAACAACTACTGTCTGAACTTTTACATCAGTTGGTTTTTCTGCATAATAATCCTTTGGAACTTTCTGCTTAGCTTTTCCAATTACAGTATCATCATAGTTATCAACAAGCTTTGCGCTGATAATGTAATTTGGACCATCTGCTTCAATTTTTCCTGTACAGATGTAGTCGGCATCAGTTGATTTTGCAACTACTTCAAGAACATCTGCGCAATAAAGTGAGAACTGAACAGATTTTGAAATCTTCTTACGTTCGTTATTGCTTAATTCAGAATTGAACAGTTTTACGGCAACTGTTGCACCTTCATCATCTAAATCTTTCAAAAGTTTTTCAACAAGATCATCAAAAGGATCTGAAGCGTTAGATTTAGCAAAAGCAAATCCTGCAGAAACTGTAAATAAAATAAATAAAATAGAAAGAATCTTTTTCATAAGGTCTTATCCTCCTGGAAAAAGCTCTTAAATAAGTTTTTCAAGTCCGGCTTTTTCCGTATTCACTATTATAACACATGTGAGGAGAAAAAGTGTCACTCTATTTGTTAATCTTTATCCAGTCCCATACTGCAGGATCTTCCTGACCAATTCTCCAGAATCCCATTTTTTGTATACCGGCATTCTGATAAAGGCGGCAGAGTTCGACTACGGAATATGCATCATTAAAATATCCGGTTACGTCAACCTGTGCTGTATATTTAAAAGTCGGAATATCATTTTCGTATGTGACTTCCGGAACTTTATGCTCTGTCATAATTCGGTTTGCACCGCTGAAATACCACGCACCTGCTGTTGTTTCACTTGCCCAGGTTCTTCCATAGAAAGGAATTCCCATAATCAGTTTTTTAGGTGGAATTGCTTTCTGAGCGTATTCCATGACTTTACGGCACCAGTCAACTGATGCTACTGCGCCAGGGCGTCCGCCAGACCAGTGTTCATCGTAGGCCATAACAAAAACACGGTCACAGTATTGTGCTATTTCTGTGTAAGGATAAATATCCTCAGAAAGAAGTTTAAAGCGGGCTGGTACACAAATAGAGAACCATTTTGCTTTTCCAAGCATATAACGTAAATCTGAACAGAAGGTGATAAAGTTTTTACGATCTCTTGCCGGTACAAGCTCGAAATCGATTTGAACTCCGTCGTATGGAGCTCCGGCTTTTACTATTGCTTTAAGAAGATTCTTTCTTGCACTGCTTCCCGGTTCAAGGATGAAATGTGTTAGTGATTTGCTGTCACAGGTGATTACGAGATGGCAGCGTGCCTTTCCTGTATTTATGCGGTTTCTGTTTGGTATACCTGTAAGTTCGCCGTAGCAGTTTACTTCGGCTGAGAAAAAACATACGTCTGTTAATGGAATGGAATTATCATATTCATCCAGACGGCTCTGCATTACGTAACCCCAGCTTTCGCGTAAAGGAATTGGATTTCCTGTTGGTTGACGCAGGGTATAAAGGGGAACAAGTGGTTTCTCTTCCTCTTCCAGATTTACAGAAGGTTCATCACCTTTGTAGGCATATTCAACCTCTTCTGTAGGAATTTCTGTATCAGCTTTTCCGCGGGCAGAACAGGCACAGCAAAAAACTGAGAGGACAATTAATAAGCTGATTGTTTTCTTCATAATAAAGATTATCGGCAGTATGTGCCTCTAAGTTGTGATAATTCTTTATTATAATGTAATGATTTTCCACATTGGATCTTCATTTGGATGCAGTTCCAGGATATGTTTTTCACATGGGAGAACCTCGGAAGGGTCATGTGTAACATGGAGCATTGTTGTTGTGCCTCCATTACCAATGAGTTCCATCAGCTGAAGGATTTTTGAACGATATTGTTCATCAAGTCCATGGCAAGGTTCATCAAGAATAAGAATTTCCGGAGTTTTAACGGCTGAGCGTAGAATAAGTATAGCTCTCTGCTCACCGTAACTGAGGGAACCAAAACTTTCTGATTCACGGCCTTCAAAACCGCCGAGTGCAAGCCACTTTTTTGCTGTTGCTATTTCAAGGTCGGTAGGAGTTTCTCCATATAAACCAATACTGTCTCTGAAGCCGCTGATAATTACTGCCAGCAGGGAAGTTCCGCCGAGCATACGATATTCAACATGCATTCTGTAAGAAACAATTCCAAGTCTTTTTTTGATATCCCAGATTGTTTCGCCTGAACCACGGCGGTTACCAAAAATACGTATATCGTTGCTGAAAACCTGCATATTATCGCCGGTAATAAGCTCGAGGAAGGTCGTTTTTCCGCTTCCGTTTGGACCGCGCACAAGCCAGTGTTCGCCGCGAACCAGCTTCCAGTTAAGGTGACTGAGAACCTGGTGGTCGTCCCAGCCAACATTAACATCGTTCATTTCAACGAGGACTTCACGACTATCGAGGTCTTTGACGGAAGCTGTTGTATTCAGCTCCTCAAATCCATCCTTAAAACTCTGACGTTTTTCTTCTTCGTCAGCCGCTCCCTGTTTTGAACGTTCCTGTAAAAGAGCTTCATAACCAGAGCGTTCTCCACAGTAAGAAACCTTTTTATCCCGGAATTCCAGAACATGTGTGATTGCATCAGGAATCTCATGCCAGCGTTCCATTCCAAGAATCAGCTGAGGAAATCCTTTTTTCCGTGCAATTGAATCAAAAAAGTCCAGAAGAATAGTGCGGCTCTGAACATCCAGGCCTGCAAAAGGATCGCTCAAAATCAGGAATTTTTTGCCTGAAACAAGGGCGCGGGCCAAGAGTGTACGGCGGATTTCTCCGGTAGACATATATTTGAGGCCGCGGTCCAGAATCTTCTCGATTCCGCAAAGTTTTATAGCAGGTTCGTTTTCAATATGAAATGCGGCGTCCGGCAGCGGCATACCTTTTTTGAGTTCTGGATAAAGTGCCTGTGCAATAAACACTCGTCCGGTACGGCCATGGTCAACACCGCCTTCAAGATAATCACTTTCATCATTTTCGCGTTCTTCCTGAATAAGGCGTGCAGCCCGTTCCAGTGAAACAACATCAGTAGAATCAGAAAAGATATTTGAAAAAAGTCCCTGATCAACATTCAAAAGAGTTTCATTAGGCGTAATTTTAAGTCCGGAGTTTCCTGCCAGCGCATTCAAAAAATCAGCCTTACCGCTTCCATTTGGACCGGTAACGAGCCAGACTTCTCCTTCATTGAGCTTCCAGGTGATATTAGGTATCAGTACGTCACGGTTATTTTCAATTCTACAGTTCTGAACAGTTATAAAGTTTTTGCACATACGAGGATTATAATCAATTTAGTTCTCAATGTGTACTGTTGCCCTAGAAGAATTAAATCATTAAAATAATCATCATGAGTACTAATAACGAATTATGCCCATGTGGTTCGGGCAAAACATACAGCGAATGCTGTGAACCAATTATCAAAGGAAAAACAAAAGCTCCAAGTGCAGAAGCATGTATGCGTGCACGCTACACTTCTTATGTAAAGCACGAAATTGATTACATCATCAATTCTTGTGAAGAAGGTGAAGGAATCGGCGAAATCGACCGCCAGGCAACAGAAGAATGGAGCAAACAGTCACAGTGGAACGGACTTAAAATTCTTCGTACAGAAAACGGTGAAAAAGAAGACGAGCAGATTGTAGAATTCGAAGCAGATTATACACTTCACAATATGCACGATGTTCATCACGAAATTTCCCTTTTCAAGAAAGTTGGAGATGACTGGAAATATGTTGCAGGAAACGTAATTCCTACAACAGTAAAGCGTGTTGGTGCAAAGGTTGGACGTAATGATCCATGTCCTTGCGGAAGTGGAAAGAAATATAAGCAGTGCTGCGGCCGCTAGTACTTTTGTAGACGTATGGTAGTAACAGGCTTTCATTCGATAGAAGAAAAAATTCGCGCATCAAAGGGTAAGGACAAAACATCTGCTCCTGCCGGGCTTAAGCTTTATTACAGCAAGCCTGGTCCGCGCGTTAAGAAAATTCTTGCTGCTGCAAAAGAAGCAGGAATTCCTGCAATTCAGTCAGATGATAAAAAACTCGATACTCTTGTAGCTGGTCTCGATGAAACCCTGCGCGACCATCGTGGTCTTGTAATGGAAATCGAAGGTGGCGAAAAACAGACCGCCAATATAGTAGATTTTGATTCCTGGATAAAAACCCATAGCGGCGACCTTCCAGAGAATAAAAACCGCCTTATTGTTGTTATTCTGGACAGTGTTACAGATCCTCATAATGTAGGTGCAATTATCCGAAGCTGTGACCAGTTTGGAGCAGCTCTTGTTGTACTTCCAGAACACAATAGTGCCAGTGATATAGCTGGAAACGAAGTAATAGGCCGTACAAGTGCTGGAGCCAGTGCCTGGGTGCCTGTAGCAATCGTAAATAACCTTGTGCGTGCTGCAGAACAGCTCAAAAATGCAGGTTTCTGGATTTACGGAGCTGATGCTGGTGGAGAAAACTGCCGTAAAATAGAGTTTGCTCCAAAATCAGTAATTATAATGGGCAGCGAAGGAACAGGAATAGCACAGCTTCTGGAAAAACAGTGCGACACTATCGTTTCAATTCCAACCTGCGGAAAAATCGACAGCTTAAACGTTTCTGTTGCTGCAGGCGTGCTGTTATATGAGCTTAGTAAATAGTGATTATATAAATAGCAGAATTATATTCATGACAAAATTGACAAAAAGTGTCATAATGTTATAATAATATAAAAGTGAGGTAACACTATGTCCAGACAAGATGAAATTGCACAAAAAGCAGTCAGAAAATCTACATTAAAATCTCTTAAGTCAAAAAAACGTTCAAGACTTAAGCAGCTTAAAATTGATTACGAAAACGCCGTTCAGCAGATAAATATTCAGTACGCAGAAGATCCAGAGCGTCTTAAGGCAAAATATGCAGCTGCAGAATATGCAAAAACAGAACGTGCCATGAAGCGTGCAGAAAAACGCATTGCAAATGAAAAACGTCTTCTGGAGCTCGCAAAAAAATCCCGCCGTTTAACAGTAGGCGAGGAAATCGGAAGTTCAATCGTTCAGGGAATTGGCGTAATGCTTTTTATTGCTGCAACAGCAATTCTGGACACAATCGCAGTAGGTCAGCTTGATAGCTTTGTAAATATTACAACAGTTTTCTATTCGCTTTTCGGAGCATCAATGATTCTGATGTACCTCAGTTCAGTACTTCAGCATGCACTTACAAACATCACAGCAAAACAGGTATTCAACCGCCTTTCTCATGTTTTCTCATTCCTCATCATAGGATTTGGCTACAGTGCATATACAATTACAAAGATTCAGGGAGAAATAGGCTGGATTCTTTTCGGAATCGTATGGGGCCTTGTATTTATCGGAATCCTTTTCTATTCAATTGCCGGCGAAAAATATGACAAACTGAACGTAGCTCTCTACATTCTCGCAGGTTTCTCAGGACTCTTCGTAGCAAAAAATCTTTTCGAAGTTCTTTCAGCAAAGAGCTTCAGCATGCTCGTTCTCGGAGCAGTTTTCTATCTCATAGGAATCATTTTCTACAACCTCAAGAAAATCAAGTTCATGCACCTCCTCAGCAACATCATAATGCTGTTCGGTAGTGTATACATTTTCTTCTCGTTGTTCTTCCTCGGAGCATAAATCATAAATCAGAAGGAGGGGAAAGTCTTCCCCTTCGTCCGCACTTCGTTGCGGCCTACCCTTTCTAACGGGGGCTTCGCCCCCGTAATGCCCCCATTTATATTCCTTTTATAATAAATCCCGTATAAAACAGTTTTTATTTTTATCAAACTTATATTTAAACATTCCGTTTGTATCGGCGTATTGCTCGTTTCCGCACCAAAGAGTTGTAAGATTGTCGAGATTATAGATTACACTGTGGATTGTCAGAATATGATCGTCAGCTTTGCGGTTTGGGCGTATAGTTCGCTGAGCAATTTTCTGAAGAATCTTCATGGCAGACATTTCATCTTCAATAATAGCGTCTGTTTTGGAAAGTTCGTCATACAGAATATTGTAGCGGTCCCAGCCTACCAGAGTTTTTGTACTGTATTCCTGGTAGTAGCCTGGTTGAATGATAAAGTTTGTAACCCACTGAAAATCCGATTCTGCTTCATGAGGACCAATGTGCTCATCAGCATCATTATAAGTAACGACAAGTTTTCTTAAGGCTCCTTTATTATCTGAGCCGTTTTTGCCGTATACCCATTCAAGAATCGCACTTCTTCCAGAGCGGTCTGTAATCATTATATGAAATGAAGTTCCGGCAGAATCGTGCATATCATAAGCTTTTGCAAAATCTATAGCTTCTTCCAGGGAGTCTGCATAATCCAGAATCATTCTGATAAAAGTAGTTGGAGAAAAATCAGGAAGATCTGTATTCTGATCTGTAGCAATGACATTTCTGCCATCTCCCTGATAGGTCATGTAAATTCCACAACTCACACCGGCGTCATTTATTCCATCGAGAGGGGCATAAGGAGCAGCGAGGCAGTAAGCTTTTGAAATCAGATTATTTACATTTTTATAGGCCGGAATATTTATAAAAGAAAGGTCTACAGTTGAAATTGAAGCATGACGATTTTTGTTACCTTTAATCCGGACAATACATGTATTTGTAGAGTAAAGATCATAATTTCTGGCAAAAAGATGTTCTCCATTTGGCTTACGTGCAGTAAAAGAAGAACAGCCGATTTTTGAAGTTTTGATTTTAAGCTTCAAAAGCCCCTTTGTCATTTTATTCATAATGAAATCCAGGAGCTCTCTGTCGTTTTTTGCACCGCCCTGAGCAAGGTAATCATCAAAATAATAATCACCATTAAACGACATTTCGTAGATTCCACATTGCAGAGAATTTTCTACGCGTGGCTTAAGAACTTTGATAGATGAAATAGCAGATATTTCGTTTCTAAAGATAATACTAAATACTACGGCAGTAATCAGAACCAGTGCCAGAATTGAACTTAAAATGATACAGATGATTTTTGATACTTTTTTCATATAAAATGAACTCCTTTTGTTATTAAGACACTGAAAATCAAGATTAAATAAATTTTGCTTTTATCTCTTCAAGAACCTTCAGGTCTTCAATCGCTGCAGATAGAGGACTTAGCAGCTTTTCTTTTTTATCCAGAAAATCAACTGCATTCTGAATCATATTTGAAAAGTATCCGGTTTTCTTAGGGAGATGAATGCTCCTGTCTTTCGAAAGTGAAAAGAACCCTGTGTACAGTTTTGATTCCTTGCGTCTGTAGAATTTGGCATAACCGTTGCCAAGACAGATTCGGCCCTCTGTGCCAAGAATATCAAGACCAAAGCTGAAAAAGCGACTGCGGCCACTCATACTGATTGTTACGTCTGCACAAGATGGAGTTGAAAAATGTGCGCTGAAGTTTCGAACCACATCTTTATCATCTTTGAAAATTCCAGTAACAAGAGGTTTGGAAAGTTTTTCATCCAGAAGCCAGCTGATTATATCAACAAGATGAGTTCCGTCATGAAGCAGGCTGTAGGCACCGTCGTTTTCAAACTCTTTGCCGTAAATACGCAGGCCTGAATACAATTCTCCTCGGACAGACTGCAAGGTTCCAATATTTTTCAGATAAGACTTTGCCATATTATAGTCTGCTGCAAAACGTCGTTCATGATTAACCATTACTGGAACACCGGCTTTTTCTGCGGCTTCAGCAATTTCAGCGGCCTGGATGCTGTTTAGCGCGACTGGTTTTTCCAGAATAATAAGGCGGGGTTTTGCCTCAATAGCTGCAAGACACTCTTTCATGTGAGAGTCTTCGTTTACAGCAACAGTAATTATGTCGGGAGTTGGTATTGCGTTGTACATCTCTTCGCTGGAAGAAAAGGTTTCTGCGCCTTTTACAAATTTCTTCCAATCTGCAAGATGTTCTGAGTCTGTGTCAGCAGCTGCAATCAGTTTAATGCGTTTGTTGCCTAATAAGGCCATTGTATGAGAAGCAGGCTGTTCACGTTTTTTATCAAAACCAAGAGAAAAACCAATGCGCCCTGTGCCGACCAGAGCCGCTGTGTAGATCTTAGAATTATTTTTTGAATTTAACGACATATCTTAACTATAGTCTATAATAGGTCAGAAGATTTTGAAAGTTTTTCTTATTCATTCCTGAAACCAGAAAGTGAAAATAATTGAGATAAGAAGTTCCAATAATTATCTGCGCTCTTTTTGTAGTTTTTAATATTTTTTTCTGATAAATCAAATGTGTAATTTTCATTGAATATTAAATAATTAAAAAACTGATACACCAATTTATCAGTTTCATTTAAGTCGGAATAATTAATTTTTTCTAAATCAGATTTCTTTTTCAAAAATATATATTCCTGAATTCCTATATCTAAATCCGTTAAATAATAATAAAATCTTTCTGCAAAAGATGTTGGATCTGTTCTTGTATTTCCCCAAACAAGCCATGGCCAAATATCTAATTCAAATTTTTGAATTGGTTTGTCATAGGTTCCATAATTATATGAACCTTTATTCCAATCATTTGTAACAAGATTTCCATCTTTATCAAACACAGCTTCCTCACCTGTGTCTTTTGTATAAACCTTATTATCTTCTTCACCACGCATTTTATGAATATTATTTTCATAAGTATTTTTTAAGATGAAGTTTATTGCAGCTAATCGTTCTGTTGGAATTTCAGAATCTAAATTTATGTTTAGTTTATTTAATCCATTCTTTAAGCAAATCTCGATATTTTCTTCTTTATATGAATTCTCAAAAACAGATAGAATCGTTTCTTCAGAATGCATTGAAGTTATTACCAAAGAAAAAACTATACTTAGCAAAAAAAATCTTTTTTTCATATTTATCTCCTGTATTAGAATTCAGGCATCTTTTCTTGAAAAAGGAAGGAATCCTCATTAATTTCAATTATTATGGAACAACCAGTCTGGTCTGTATAGCCTGTCATTCCAATTGAACCGAGTTTATCTCCTTTTTTAATCTTTTGTTTTTTTGATACTGAAATAGTTCCAAGATTGCAATATGTAACTTTAATTCCCAGAGAATTGTAATCTGCAATAATATATAATCCTTTTATATTGTCAAAACCGATATCAACAACACCTTCACCTAAACTGTAGATAATATCACCTTCATTTCCTGGGATAAAATATTCATTTTCAGTTTTAGTTCTTTTTGGAATAAGGTTTTCTAAATCTTCCGAAAAAAGAGAAGTGCAAAATAAAATTGTAATAGCAATAAGTAAATATTTCTTTTTCATTTTTTATCCTTTAGCACCAAATCCATTGAACCACGCTCTTTCTTCAAAAGCTTTCTTTCGTGGCATGCTTGGCTCTGATTCTGCGATTCCTACAGGCAAAATACATACGAGGTCATAATCATCTGGAACATTCAGGATTTCTGCGATTTTGTCGCAAATGCGGTCAGTGTCGGTGATGTGTCCTTCGTACCAGCAGCTTTGATAGCCGAGGTCTACTATAGCAAGCAGCATATTTTCTATTGCGGCTGAATAATCCTGAATGGAAAAACATCTGTCGCGATACGCATTTATTTTTTTAGAAAGAACGCAAATCATTGCAGGTGCTGTTTCACAAACCGGCGGCTCAATTACTGAGTTAATCTTTTTGAGAATCTCAGCATTATCAACACAAATCAAGCTGGTGGTCTGCTTGTTACAGCCGGAAGGGGCGGCAAGGCCAGCTTTCAGAATCTTCTGAAGGTCTTCTCTTGGTACAGGCTGATTTTTATATTTTGCGCGATAACTGCGGCGAGTCATGATGGTATCTAATGTATTCATTTTGTATTCTCACTTAAAAGCGCCCCAATGCGGGCGTCCGTATAACTATGCACTTAAACGGTAGCGGGCGCAGACCCGACATCCGATTTGAAGCGCATGTTATACGTTTATTTAAAATATATGAAGTTATTCTTCATCATAAATTCCAATATATTTGATAATCTTATACTTTCCTTCAATTTCTTTTATAGCAAAACTCACATAATTAATTGGATGCGAATACATTAGTTCAAGTAAAATAGTATCTTTTTCATATTTGTCGATATCATCATTGAAAAAAGTATTTATGTAAATTTCAAAGGGGGCATTTTGATATTTCAAATCACTATAATCAATTAAAAAAGATTCCAAATATTTTTCTCTATTAATATCTGTAATGAAATATGTATCTAATAAAGTATTAAAACTTTTTTGTCCAAGAAAGGAGTAAAAACCAATTAGAATTTCGCGAATTTTATTTTCTTCAATTTTATCCAAAGGTTTTCTATTTAATTTATGTTTTTTTTCTTTTAAACAATTTTCTACAATATCATAATCCGTAAGTTTTACATATTTATTTTGATCAAAATAAGAAGAGTTATATTCTGAAATATTGTCTATTGGCATAGTTGAATAAGTTTCATAATCATAAAATTTTTTTTCATCAGCATTATAATGAATTCCATTTTTTGATTTAGTAAATCCCCAAAACACAATATCATTTTCTATGAAATTTATTCTAAAACAGGATAAATTTGATGATATATACTCTTTTGTTAGTTCATTTTTTGTTAAATAACAACCAACATGATTTTCATAAAACTTTTTTTCTTCTTCTGAAAATTTAGAAACATCATAAGTATATTTTTTTACATTGTCTAAATTTATTATTTCAGGAAATTCATAATGAAAATCCTTAAAAATTGATTCTATAATTGTATTTATTTTAAAATCATATACAAATTCTGGTGAACCAAATTGATTTTTCTCATCCTCTTTTTCCTTAAGTTTACGATTTTCTGTTTCCAGTTTTTGTATAGAACTAGATAATTCTTTATTTTCTTTTTCTATTGATTCATTTTTTTTCATTAATTCATCAATTTTTTTTGAATTACATCCTATAAAAACAATACTTAAACAAAAGATTGTTAAAACATTTTTTAATTTCATTTTTCCTTCCTTTTTATCCAGCCCAGTGGGCTGTGCGTATAACAACTGGTTGTACCGCAGGCTGCTTGACAGCCTGTCGGCTACGAACCTTTGTTATGACAAATTATATTTCTTATACAGAATCAGATTTCTTAAATCATTTTTTCTTTATGAAGATTCTGTACAACCATTAGAAGCGTATGCCTCTATTATTATACTTTTCCTAAGCGGCGTAAAGCCGCGTACTACCGCTTCCTTGCGTAAACCCTAAAGTTCTATTTCATTTTATAAAGCAAGCTCGACTTGTTTTATAAAATATTCCGTTTTAGAAAACTTTTTGTTTTTTTAATATAAAAAGATTATTTCATAATATTTTATTCTATATCTAAATATTTACCATAGACCCAGCCAACAGGATAAGTTCCACTTTCTACTTTATACCAGTACCAGCTTTCACCGTCTATTTCATATGGTTCTTCTGTTTGGTCAAGTATTTTGACTTTATTACCTTCATAAAAATATGAAAGAGTCTGACAATTTAAATTTGGCTCAGAACGTAATCTAACCTTAAAATCATTGACTGTTGCGTTATATAGAATATCAAAAATGATTAATGCACTTAAACCTTCTGAATTATAATTATCTAAAATAATGGCTACCTTATTCTTTTTTTGATTAACATAATATTTATCTTTCACTGTATAAACAGCATTAAGTTTCATTCTTCTGTCTCTTGATTCTTCTGTATAAAAATTTTTTTCGCTTAATGAATTATAAAAACTACGAGGATAATATTCTTCATGATTTAATTTCCATTGATTAAAATTGAAAATAATTTCATTGTTTTTATTTGATATATAAAAAAATAATGGTTCTGGATAATAATCTATTTGAGGAGGTTGTGGTACTGAATCTGCGTAAGCTATTAATTCATTAGATATATTCAGCGTAAAATCGTATTTTAGTAAGGATGAAAATTCTAAACACTGTTTTTTATACTTTATAAATAAAGACTCGCCTATTTCTTCAATATTGTTTTCATAATCAATAATAAAATAGCGATATCCATCAAAATAATAACCTTTAACTAATAAATCATTATCTGTAGTGTAAAATAACTCTATAACAGTACTGGTAGAGAAATTTTGTTTATTATATCCCCCAAATATTTTACTTGTTTTGACTTCTAGAGAAAAACAAAAAAATGAACAAAAAAATAAAATTACACTAAAAACTATTTTTTTCATTCTCTATTCCAATCAGACCGGTGGCCTGTCGCCAATTCCGGGGTGTTGCGGGGCAAAAGTGAATAAGTTCTTGCCCCACAGAAAGGGTAGCCCGCAACCGTGTGTGGGCGTCCACATAACGACTGGTCGTATCGCAAGCAGCTTGACTGCATGTCGGCTACTAACCTTTGTTATGTGATTA